>ENA-ORXD01000149-ORXD01000149.1-sediment-metagenome-genome-assembly--contig:-NODE-149-length-118402-cov-8.200837_pt1 | contig 118402 bp, 124 predicted proteins | sample MGYA00237862_ERZ511471 | MGnify/ENA metagenome assembly ERZ511471
GGAAAGACCACCGTGCATAAGATACTTAATAACGAGGCATACTGCGGTACGCTGGTATTCGGCGGCAGGCCCGGCCACCCGGCCATCCATAGCGGAGAGCCGCCGGTGCGCGTCGAAAACGCCTGGCCCGCTATTATTGACAAAGAGACGTTCTGGCAGGTGCAAACGAAGATGGCAACAAATGCACCCAGGGCAGTACATCCACGTATTGTCCCCAGCTTCTACCTCCTCAGCGGCATGCTGGTTTGCAGCTGCGGCAGCGCCATGGTGGGTCGCAGCGCCAAGTCGCACCGGTATTACTATTACACCTGCAATCGAAGTTGCAAACAGGGTAGAGAGGCATGTAACAGCCGGATATTGCCGAAGGAAAAGGTTGAACGATTGGTGATTGACCAGATTAAGAGTAAAATCCTGGATGGGAAATACCTTGAGGAACTGGTAAACCTGGTAAACTTAGAGCTTGATGCCGGACACGTCTTAATCAAAGAACAGATTGCCAACATAGAAAGCGAAATCCACGAGGTTGAAAACAGGCTGGCCCGTCTATATGAAGCCCTGGAAACAGGCAAGCTAACCCTGGATGACCTGGCTCCCAGGATTAAGGAGTTACGGGCTAAGCAGGATGAACTCAGTAAAACCAGAGTCGTCGCCGAGGCAGAAATGACTTTACAGGGCTGCCAACAGCTTGACGTTGAGGATGTTAGCGCCTACGTTGTGGACCTACGACATCTGCTCGAAGAAAGTGAAGTGGCCCAGCGTAAGGCGTTCCTGAGGTCGTTTGTAAAGAAGATTGTGATTGACAAAGATAAGGTAAAGGTATACTACAAGCTGCCGGTGCCCCCGGATGGTAGGAAGGCGGAGACTGTAGGAGTTCTGCCTATTGACACCCCAAGTGGGCCTGGGGGGACGATACCTAGAACCGAAACAGTTTCCTGCTTGACTCCATCCGGCGGCAGACCATAGTTGAAAGTAATCTCGCCGTCGTCGACTTCCAGGCTATCGATAAAGGTTGCCAGGAAGGCCCGCCTCTCAAATATATTACTGGATTCGAGGAACCTCTTCAAGTCAGCTACGTACGCTACGACTGCCCCGGGGTCGAGGGGCTCCAGGCGGCGCCTCCGGATATCTTCCTCAATTTCAAATCTGGCTCTTCTCATTTCGTTAACTTTATCCTGGACATCGGCTATCCTTTTCGCCATTCTTACCGGCTCGATAGCTTTCGTCTCGACAAAATCATAGAGACGGTCCAGGCGGTCCTCCCACTGGTTGGCTTCACGGTCTATTGCTTCAAGCCGTTCGTTGTATTTCTTGAGGGAGCCATCCAGTTCCTCGTTTATGATTCTCACCAGGTCGGTCAAATTCTCATCCGTGAGCAGGTATCCTTTTATCTTCTCGACAACGTATTTCTCCAATTTTTCTCTTGGCAGGTGCTTGCTCGGGCATATCTCTTTTCCTTTTGCGTACGTTGTGCCGCAAACATAGTAATGGTTTCGACCGGACTTGGCAGCATAACCGATGTAGGCTGCACCGCACTTCTTACACTTTATCAACCCGCTGAGCAAGTACTGGCTGCTGGTAACCCGGGGATGCACTATCTTGGGAGCCCGGCCGTTCAAGCCTGTTTGAATATTGTCGAAGGTTTCCTTGTCAACGAGTGCCGGCCAGGCGTTTTCTTTCCTGACCGGGGGAAGGTTTGATTTACTGTGATTCTTTCCATATACCAGACAGCCTATGTAGGCCTCGTTAGTCAAGATCTTGTGCACACGCTGCTTTCCCCAGGTGCCCCCGTTCGGAGCCGGGATACCATCCTTATTAAGGCCTTTTGTAATCTCTTTCAGACCTTTGCCCTCGCTGCATTCCCTGAATATACGCTGTGCGATAGGAGCCTGGGCCGGATTAATATCCAGGGTATTCCTCGCCTTGTCGCCATCCTTAACCTTTATTTTAAGGTAGCCGTATGGAGGGTGGCTAGCATTGAAGAAACCGCGCGAGGCATTCTCCCTCAACCCTCTGATAATATCCTGGGCGAGGTTGGAAGAATAGAACTCATCTATCACCTCGATTATGCCTTCCATGAGACGGCCGGTCGGCGAGTCTTCGATATGCTCGTTTATCGATATGATCTGAATGCCCTGCTTCCTGAGCAGAGACTTGTAGATAATCGAGTCCTCCCTGTTCCTGGCAAACCTGGACAGCTTCCATACCAATATCAACTGGAAAGGCGGGTTCTTCATCCGGGCCATGCTGATCATCTCTCGAAAAGCCGGCCTGGCAGTGCTCCTTCCGCTTTCAGCTTCGTCAACAAACTCCTTGATGACGGCATATCCATTCCTGGTAGCGTATTCCCTCAGCGCCTTGAGCTGGGCCGAGATGGAAAGGTCGACATCCTGCCGGTCGGATGATACCCTGGCATAAATGGCAGCCATTTTTGTACTTTCCAAGAGTCTGACCTCCTTATATGCTATAAATGCCTGTAGAATCCATCCGCGATTACCGGACTGGACCGTTTGACCTGGGGCTGAAACAGGTCCAGATTTTGCCCGAGCAATACTACCAGCGCAGTTTTTGCAATTGTTCCGGAAATCATCAGAGGCCTGGCAATCGCCGCCAGGACTTCATCATCAATGTCGTCAGTCAATGCAATGTGTGCCAGGTGCGGTTTCCCATTCTTTATCGCCATATCAACCAGGGAACCGGGCATGACCGGCCTTCCCCTTCTGGGAAAGAGACCATCCAAGCCATATACATTGGCATCGGGGTAGCTGTCATTGGAGCAACCGGTCCAGTAGGTCACTCGCCACTCGTTTTCGGGATTGGGTTCGTAAAGGGCGGCATACATGAACATCCTTCCTTGCAACACCTCTCCCATTCTTAACAACACCTGGGAGCAACTTTTCGAATACATCCTGGAAAGAGCGATAATGTCTAGGCCGGTCTCGTAAACCTTGCTCCTGAAATCTTGTTCGGGCAACAGGACTGCCGAAGCAAACCTGTTGGCGGCGATGTGCCGTGCACTCGTTCTCAACGGCGCATAGCCTGGTTGAACCTCAACGAACATCGTCTCCATCATTTCCCTTATCTCATGAAGAATCGTGTTCTGGATGCCGCTAACGGCATCCCCCTTTTTGAAATATATGTTCTTGCTGTCTCCATAAACCTCGTGGTAGCCTCGTATGTTTTCAGGCATCTTTTCCAGTTCGCTGAGCTTGATGCCGCAACTGGCGGCTGCAGCCTTCAGCGCCCTCAGGTTGGTGGGCAGGCCCTTCAGGTAGACCGACCTGAACTCTTCCGCCAGCTGCTCCTCCGACAGTTCATTGATTTCTCCACACTTCCTGATAATGTGGTCGCAAAAGCAACGCAGGTTGTTGAAGTCCGTTGTCAAAAGTCAGCCTCCAGGTAGAAGTTTCTTGCCCGTCGCCTTCTCGTACATCTCCACGATGAAACGCTTCACCTCGGTGTTAAGCCCTCCCTTGATACGGGTCCCGGACTTGTACCTGGGGTCGTTCATCACGTACCTGAAGGCCATCTCAACCTCGTCCTCCTCGCTCAGAGAAACATCTTCCTCCGCAAGATAGCCGGCAGCCGCCAGCATATCCCTGATAGGTACATCGAAAACCGGCGCCAGCTTTTTCAGAATGTCGGCGCCCGGTATGGGACGCTGACCTCTTTCTATGAGTCCGAGGTACGAGTTGGATACGCCGGACAGCTCCTCGACTTCCCTGAGCGAATATCTCTTCTCCAGCCTGAGGGTTCTAAGGTATTCGCCGAAGTTATCCACCATCGTATCTCACCTCCCTTTCGGCATATGTTAGCACCTTTTGTGGAGAATGTCAAACACTGACGTAAACGAAACGCTATCTATAGTGACATTATTCTATTGACAACCTGCAACCCCGATAATATATACTACAGTAAGCGAATTGTCCACAGGGGTATCTATATGGTTAGGGTCAAGGTAAACCGGTATGCATTTGAAGTTGCCCTCTCGAAGAAGAATCTCTCGCAGCGAGACCTGGCCGAGCTTATCGGATTTTCACGGAGCCACGTGTCTTTCATTATCAATGGCAAGAGAGAGCCTTCCGCACTGATGAGGCGGCTGATTCTCGAGCGCCTGGTGGACTATACCTTCGATGACCTGTTCACTATCGAGGAAAACGGAAATGGCAACGGTAACGATGACAAACAGGCGTGAAACCGGATTGAGAATTCTGGCCAGAATGATTGTCCGGGCTTACCTGGGTGAGATAGACCGTGGCGAAGCCGGCCCGGATATATGTAGAGAAAAAAAGATGGAGGTAGATGATGCCAATCAAAGGTGTGAGCGAGGTTGTGAGGTTGCACCGCCTGGGGAAGATAAGGCTAGGGATAAAACTCCAAACAGATGAGGGAACCGAATATCCTTCCCCAACGGACTACTTTGTTTGTCCGGATGAAGTAAAGAAGGTTTTCGGGGAAAAACCGAAAGAGCTCCAGATCATGTTCCCTACCGAAGACGAGAAGCAGTGGGCCAGCCAATATCTAAGGTGCTATTCGGAAACCGGGGACCTTGTCTGCCGCGGGGACGGCGAGATGGCGGTAGCCCGGGTGGAAACCATCGGGCGGGAACGAAGTTCAAGATATAAGCCGATAACAAAATTATTGGAGATGCCGTGTGACCCGGACAGGTGCCCCTGCTACCAGAAGGGATATTGTCACCGCGTACTGAACCTGCAATTCCTTCTGCCCGACTGTCCTGGCCTTGGGGTCTATCAGCTCGATACCACCTCTTTCTATTCCATTGTTAATGTCAACTCCGGAATCAAACTCATCCGCGGCACCTGTGGACGGGTATCGATGATTCCCCTGTCACTGAAGCTGATAGAACAGGAAGTAAAGCCCGAGGGCATAGAAAAAACGGTGCAGGTACTGAGCCTGACCGGTCGTTACTCACTTGCCGAAATCCAGAAGTATGCACAGACACCACCCGGGCAGGTCCTTCTTCTGCCGGTACCTGACAACGAACCTCCGGATGACCTGTTTCCTCCTGAATCAAGAAAACCCGTAGAACCGGTTAAACCGGCGCCCTCACGAAAAGAAGCGCTGCTTGATCTGTGGACCAGGGTCAAGAGCAAGGTCTGGCAACTTGATGTCAGGGATGAGCAGGTAGCCAACTGGTTTCGGAGAAACTATCGAATCGCAGACGTGCGCCTGAGCGACTTTGACCTGATAGAGCCGCCTTCCCAGGTTACCATTGAAGCACTTACGCATTTCCTGATGTCGCTGCAGCATCACGAAGACTCCATTTAGCGTCTCTGATAATATTCCCGGATAAGGAACATTTATGGCTGGATCTGTCTTTTCAGACGCCATTCCCGAACTGCTGTCCGAGCACTTCCAACACCTCACCGAAGGCAGCGGCATCAGCGTCGATGTCATCAGAGAGCGGGGATACCGGAGCCTGCTGGGTAAATCGGAGCTTGAGAAATTCGGCTTTACACCGGCCCAGCAGCGCGCTCCCGGTATCCTCATTCCACTCCGGTCCGTGGACGGCAAAGAGGCGGGATGCCAGTTCCGACCGGATCATCCCAGAACGAGCGGCCGCGGCAAGGCTATCAAGTACGAGTCTCCAACCGGCTCCTCGAATCGGCTCGACTGCCCGCCGCGCTGCCAGAAGAACATAGGAAATCCCCAGGTTCCTCTGTGGATCACAGAAGGCTCGAAGAAAGCCGATGCCCTGGCATCCAAAGGGGCCTGCGCTATCTCCGTCACCGGGGTCTGGGGATTCAAGGGCAAAAACCAGTTCGGCGGCATCACCTTTCTGGCCGACTGGGATTACATCGCCCTTAAAAACCGGACCGTTTACCTGGCCTTCGACTCGGATATCGTCACCAAGGAGCCGGTCAGAAAAGCCCTGGAACACATCGGCGAGCACCTCAAACGCAAAGGAGGAGCGGTTCATGTTATCCAGCTTCCCCAGCTCGAGGGGCAGAGCAAGACGGGCATCGACGACTATCTGCTGAAGTATTCCCTGGAGGAAGCCGAACGTCTGGCAGGCACTTTCAAGCTGGAAGAAGTGGAAGACAAAAACCGGTTCGTCTCCGGCTTCGTGTTACACGACGGCACGGTGGGCGAGATGATCGTCAGCAGCGACGACGATCGCTCGTTCATGATCGTAGCCAACGGCTCGGTGCGAAAAGTCTACCAGTACGAGACGCCGAAGGTGACCTACCTGCCGACCAACGATCTCCTGGTGGGAGAGGTGGTCCACTTTGCGGCGAACGCCGCCCCGTATGGCTCTCAGGCGGTTCTCTTCAAAGAGATCAGGCATTTCATCCACCGCTACCTGGAGTTGCCGGCGGACTTCGAGGAGATCGCTTCCCTCTACGTCCTGCTGACCTGGGTGTACGAGTTTGCCCCTTCAATTCCCTATCTCCGCGTTATCGGCGACTGGGGCACCGGCAAGACCCGGTTTTTACAGGTGGCCGGCGCCGTCTGCTTCCGTCCCATCTTCGCCTCGGGAGCGACTACGCCGGCACCCATCTTCCGGATACTGGAGCAGTACCGGGGTACGCTGGTGTTTGACGAGGCTGATTTCAAGGACTCGGCCGCCTGGGCCGAGATGGTCAAGCTCCTCAATAACGGCTACCGCCCCGGCATGCCGGTGCTGCGGGCCGACAAAGAGAACGGCAAGTGGTATCCCCGCAGCTACCAGGTCTTCGGTCCCAAGCTCATCTCCACCCGGTTCCCTTTCAAGGACGAGGCTCTGGAGAGCCGCTGCCTGACCTCCGAGATGCTGCCGCTCACCCGGGATGATATTCCCAGGGTGCTGCCGCCGGCTTTCGACAAGGAAGTAAACGAGCTGCGCTCCAAGCTCCTGACCTTCCGGCTGGCCAATCTGACCCGGCTCAAGGGCAAGACCTTCGGCAACGAGCTCCTCGAGCCGAATCTTCAGCCCCGTTTGCAGGAGATACTCATCCCGCTGAAAGCCATGCTTAACGGCGACGGGGCCATGGTGGAGGCCCTGGCCGGGTTCGTGCACCGCCTTCAGGACAGCCTGTACTACAGGCGTAAAGAGAGTCTGGACGGCAAGGTATTGATGGCGCTGATCGAACTCCACGATGAAGACCTGGAACTAAGCTCGCAGAGCATCGCCGACAGGATTGCCCAGTCGGATGAGGACAGTGAGATCAACAGCCGCAAGGTGGGCTGGATAATCAAGAAACTGGGCCTCGTCAAGGAGCGGGTAGGTAAGAACCGTCAGCGGATTATCCGATGGGACCAGGACAGGGTACAGAGATTGTCACGAACATACGGACTTCCCACGCCACTGGAGAAAACGTCCGAAACGTCCGCATTGTCCGCTCCGGCTATGAAAACGGCGGACGATGTCGATCCGGTCGCGGAAGATTGTCCGCCGGAACGTCCGCCTCATTCCGAAGCTGACCCAGACGTGACGGCGGACGAAGCGGACATAGCGGACATTGTTTGCGGGGACACGGGAATGGCTCCCGATGCCATGGAACCCGCAGCGGAAAGGGAACCCGATCCACTGGAGGATTCGCTTCATATGACCCGTGAGCAGGCAGTAGCCATCTGGGAAGAGGCAGGCAGGCCGATCATCCATCTCGGTCCCGGCGAGAACTGCTTCGGACTGGACAAACTGCTCAGCCACCGCGACATCAACGAGCGCCACCTGGCTGCAATCAGGGAATGGCTGGAAGAGAGGCAGAGATGAAAGAGTCTAAGAAGAGAACACTTTATGAATGCTCGCATGCACGGGTAAAGGGCGAAAACATCTACTGCCGCAAAGGCTATAAGCTCTATCTCCCGCCGGGCAACGGGCACTTGGATATCGCGCGTCTGGCGAGGGGTTCCCGATTGGCCTTCAAGCCCTGCCAGGACTGCGCCGATTTCGATTGCATGGGGCCCCCGGTACCGCCGGAGGAGCGCGGCTGGCTCAAGAAGGAGGCGAAATGATCAACTGGCTGGGAAACCTGTACAAAGCATTATGGACAAGAGTCGGCGGCAAGCCGTGGACAGAGATAATCCGGGAAGACCAGAAGAAGTCGCCGCTGATCTTCCTGCTCGTCTTCCTGGGACTGGGAATCTTGGTCGGAAAGCAGGCCGGGAAATACTGGTGGCAGATAACGCTCGGCTTTCTGCTGGGGATACTCTGCGGTCATTTCTGGTGGTAAGAATCATGGAAGAAGATATCGTAAAACACCTGAGGGAGCAGGAAAGAATCCTGGGTGAGATGCGTGACAACGTGCTCGGCTGGATGGACGACCTGCTGCACGACGCCTTCAACCCGGAAGCCTTCCTGCGCTATGCCGCCGGCCTGGGGATTGATCTCTCACAGGCCCCGAACCTGGTCGGACGGGGGGACGGTCTAGACCCCTACAGGGTGCTCGGATTGGAGAAAACCGCGACAGACGAGGAAGTAAAGAAACGGTACCGGGCGCTCCTGAAGAAGCTTCACCCGGATACCGCCGGTGTGAGGGGCACGGATTTCCTGCTCCAGATGATGATTGCCGCTTACCAGCAAATCGCGCGGGAAAGGGGGTGGCAGTGAAGATGCCAGGTATCAATGAGCGCTAGATTGTTAAATCTAACATGTAATCGGGAGGTTAGCTATGTGGAAACAGTATGAGGTGGAACTGCAAATGACCGGTATGTTTGGGGCATCTCTACCCCGGACCAGGGAAGAGATCGAGAAAATGCTGGAGTATCGCATGCCGGTCAAGCCACCAGAAAACTTCGTACCCTTGAACGAGATTGTTGAGGAAGTTGTCGAGAAAGTTGGAGCTTCTGCGGAAGGGGATGAGGAAGAAGAGTTGAAGTTCGGGTGGGCGACTTTTCCCAGGAATGATGATGGACTTTATTACGAGGGGCGTTGTGTCAGGGGGCACATTAAGGACTGTGCCAACCAGGTAAAGGATGTCATCAAACCCGAGATGAAAGCTCTCAAGGCAAAGGTGGCCAACAAGGTCTATGTCATGACGGACGTGATTCCCCTCGGTTTGAAAGAGCCGGCGGGAACCACGCAGCGCTTCGTGCAGGTCATGACCAGGCAGGGGCCAAGGTCAACCATCAAGTACATAGACTACCTGGAGAAGCCGAAATTGACATTCCGGCTGAATGTGCTCGATGACGGGGTCATTACGGACGATATCCTCAACGCCATCTTTGAGTACGGCAGCATTCACGGTATGGGACAGGAACGCTCCCAGGGCTGGGGCCGGTATACGTTCACGGTGAGAGAAACGCCCTGAAGTCGAGACGTGTTCGTCGGTGCATTGACAGGATGTGAAGACGAGAGGCGCTTTGATACGGGTCGAGTTGAAGCCGAGTTTTGGCGTGGTCTGGGTTGCCGTGAAGGCGAGTGGTGCAGAGAAAGGGGGGTGCAGCGGCGGGGAGAGGCGTGGCCTGAGGAGAAGTCGAGGAATGATGTGGAGAGGACTGGCGTGTTCTGAATTGGATTGGATCGGAGCCGAGTGCTGTGGTGCGGGTGCTGGATTGGGGTGCGGTGATCTGGACTGAAGACGAGGTCTGGAGTGCCTTGGCTCGTTCTGCAGTGTACTTGAGGTGTGGTGAAGCCGAGGACGGTGGTGTTTTGATGCGGTGGGAGTTGTGGCGGCGTGAAGTCGAGGAGCGGGGTGTTTCGGTGGGTGGAATGATTTGAAGCCGAGGCAGAACAAGAAGGAGTGACTCATGGAAGAAAAGCAAAGGTATGGCAAGGAGTCGTCCTCAGTATCCCCAACCAACACTATGAGAGATGTGAGGCACAAATAGAAGAAGCGAAGAAGGAGAACAAGGATGAAAGATGGTGATACAGAGCTACTCGCGGAGATAGCCAGATTCGAAGACTCACAAGAGATGGAAAAGGAATTCAAGATCGGCTGGTCGTGGCGCCACGTGCGCGTCTGGCCATCGACATTGAGCCGCCTGTTCAAGGACGGCTACCTGGAGAACGTATTCCGCTCCAACTCTTACACCGGCTACCGCCTCAGCGAGCTTGGTAGAGACATGGTGAATACCAAAGAGCAGGAAGAGGCGGCAGAGCCCGATACTGCAAAGCCCCTGGACTTAGCGGACGGGATTTTCTCCGACATCATCGGCCATGAAGACGAGAAGGAGCTGCTGGTAGCCTGCCTGCTATCGGAAAAGCCGGTACACGTTCTGCTGGCAGGACCGCCGGCACTGGCCAAGAGCCTGTTTCTCTGGGACATCGAGAGGGCGGCCGGGGAAAAGGCCATCTGGCTGGTCGGATCCGCCACCTCGAAAGCGGGTCTCTGGGATATTGTCTCTGAACGGGAGCCTCAGGTCCTGCTCATCGATGAGCTGGACAAGATGAACGCCTCTGATACCGCTGCCCTGCTCTCCATGATGGAAGGCGGCAGGCTGGTGAGGGCCAAGAGAGGACGGGAGCTTGACCTGCAAAACCAGCTCCGGGTGGTGGCTGCCAGCAACCGCCTGAGCAAGCTCTCCCCGGAGCTAAGGTCGAGGTTCGCCATACGCATGCTCAGCGCCTACAACCGGGCCGATTTCCTGGCGGTGGTAAGAGGAGTGCTGGTCAGCAGGGAAAACCTCGATCCTGATACCGCTGCCAACATAGCGGAAAGGCTGGACGGCCGCACCCAGGACGTGAGGGACGCCATCCGGGTGGCTAGGCTGACCCCCCGGCTCGGGGTCACCCGGGCCATAAATCTTCTTCTGGAGAAGGGTAGATGACAGTATCCGGTTCAGTCAGGGGGAGGGTCACCCCGGGGCCCCCCAATATGTAAGGGTAAAAGGCAGGGGCGCGTATTTGCTGGGTGCGTATCTGCTGGCAGCAAAACGCTCGTATTTGCTGAAAGTCGTCAAAAAGGAGGTATACAACAATGAAGTGCAAAGTGTGCGGCCGTGATTTCAAAAGCCCCCAGGCCCTGGGTGGGCACATGAGGGGCATGCACAAGGAAGAAAATACCGAGGGAAAGGAGAAGGAAGAATTGACACAGCAAGCACAGGAAAGGGTCGTTTCAGGAAACGATTCGGGTAATCCCGGGGACGTTGCAGGATCCGCTGAATACGCCGAACCGCAAGCCGAACAGAAAGAGCCAAAGCAGGAAGCAAATGGGCCACAGGAAGCGCAAAAGACAACCGCCTCACCAAATGGTTCGGGCGATACCAAATTGCTTGCAGAACCAGCTGAGAACAGCGAGTCCCAAACCGAGCAGAAGGGGCCGGAGCCGGAAGAGCCGAGCATAGCCGAGCAGATACGGACTCTTGCCAAACAGGGTTACACCGTTCCGCAGCTAGCCAATAAGTTCGGCTTCAAAGAGTCCACTATCCGGCAAGAGATCGTCAAGCTTGTCAAACCCGAGGGAGAAGCGATCGAAGACAAGACAAAGCTGCAGGAAAGCATGTGGCCCGTGGTCCGGAAGATGGGAGGCGGCATGGAGGTGATGTCTCCCGAGGCAGTCCTTCGATACTACATGGGTGGGGGCACACCGGAGGAGCAGCTTGAGCTGAGGGCGATCATGAAGTTCCGGGCGGCGATGCTTATGGTAATGGACCTGGTCAGCGTGCAAAAGGGCTCCGCCGAAGCTGACGCCAGGCGGATGGAACCTATCCTCAGGCTTATGAAGGAGACCAGGGAGGAGCAGGACGCCGCAGCGCACCGGGCGAAAGAATCCAACGTGGAGATCGCCGACAAGGCCGCCTACGAGACGGCTGCGCAGCTCTCCCAGGTTATCTCCCAGAACAACGCCCGGATAACCGAATCGATCAACCAGATCCGGCAGGCAATGGGCGGCAAAGAGGAAAATCCCCTCGGGCAGGTGCTGAACTCGATGCAGTCCCTGCAGCAGATGATGGGGATGTTCGGCATAACCATGCCGGGCATGCCGGGTGCGCAGGGCGGAGCGCCTGCGGCGGAGCAGTGGCAGCCGCATCCCATCACGCACCGTAAACGTGAAGAAACACAAGGAGGAGAATAAGATGTTCGACCAGCTACAGAACATGATGGCCACACCCCAGGCCCGGGAGATGGTGTTCAATATGATCGCCCGGGAGGTAGCCAAGGCACCGCCGGAGCGGCGGGAAGCCTTATCCCGCGTCACGGTCACTCTGGAGAGGACGGAAAGGGGCATGCACCTGGAAGTCAGCCGGTCCGACGACCCGCAGGTCGAGGAAACTATCGGCGGCGCCATCGAAAACTGGACCGAGATGCTTTCCCGCGGCTTCCAGTCGATGGGATTCCGGGTGGAGATCGTGGACTGATGAACCAGCCTGCTATGCCGGCAACCACAGGCGATATCCTGTATCCCACGCGGGTGATGCTGTTCATCACGCTGCTCTGCATGGGATACGAGCTAAGCCGCCCGATACCTGCCGTCAGCAAAGAGCGGGAACTGCTATTGCCGGCTACCGTCAGTCCGCCAGACCCGGAGTGGGAAGGACTGCCGCCGTGGCAGAGGGAAGCCTCGGCGAAGGCGGTGGAGAAATACGCCGCCACCCAGGAGAAGAAATGGCTGCGGTGGAACGAAGCCATGTTCGAGAGGTCGGAATCATGCCGGTGATATTCGAGAGAAAGTTATTCAAGATAGGGGAGGGTGGCATTGCTGTCACCCTCCCCAAAGCTTGGATAACTTTCTACAATCTCAAGCCCGGCGATAAAGTTGAAATAATAGCTGATAAGTTCCTTACAATTCGAACTAAAAATAATGACGGTCAAGAGGGAGACGTAAGGACTGATTATTGACTATCGAAAGTCTGCCACTGCAATGGTTCCTTGTGAAACACTAGCTTACTCGTGTATATTTAGTTAAAAGATAATTTGAAAATCTAAACATAGCCATTGGAGACACATGACTGTCTCAGACTGTCAAGAAGAGATAACCGAATACCAGAAACCTGTAATATCAGATTTATTAAATAGTCATTATCTGCAGCTAGAAAGACGTTATCCGGTGCGAACGGACGATTCATTTAGTAAATTGGTCGTTCCAACTGGTAATTCTGATCAACCTTTTCATCGCTGGTTCCATCTAAAGGAAGGCTTCGCATGGGATTTGTCTTCAAAAATAGTCGATACTATTGAAAATAAGAATAAAGAAGATTTTACCTTATTAGATCCCTATGTAGGTACAGGTTCTAGTATTATAGGGCTGTTAAGGTCTCAGAGCATGCCTTTTCAAAGGCTCCATGCATACGGAATTGAGTGTAATCCTTTTTTAAAGTTTGTATCCTGGACAACTGTTAAAGCCTTAAAACGGAAGGTCAATAATTTTCTGGAGTTCGCAAATACTGTCATTGACCAGCTCGAATCAAATCAATGTGCGGAGCAGATAATACCTTCTCTTTCAACTTTCCAAAATCCTGACTATTTCGCAACTGGAGTCGTTCAACGCTTAGTTCAGTTAAAAAGGATCATCCAAGATTCAGTTGATGATAGCTTGGTAAGAGATTTAGGTTTATTATGTCTTTCAAGTATAGTCGAACCAGTAAGTTATTTGAGGCGTGATGGCAGAGCTTTGCGTTTTGTATCCGATAAAGAACCCTCTGACCTTTGTACGGAATTTTTACGGCGGGCGGAGATTATTTCAAAAGACCTAGAATCTGATCGTAGTTGGAAATATGGTACAGGGAAAATCTATCGAGGCGACGGCAGAAGACCACAACAATCTTTACCCAAGGGAGTCAAAGCCGATTTAGTATTGTTCTCGCCCCCGTACCCGAACAATATTGACTATACAGAAGTCTATAAAATGGAAGCTTGGATCTTGGGGGAAATAGATAACCGAGAATCATTCTATAAACAGCGTTTCCAGACATTGCGTAGTCATCCTAGCGTACGGTTTTCTGACTACTATAAAGCATTGAAAAACGGTTATAAAACTGGATTTTCTGAGTTGCTTGAACCACTGATCAATGAAATCCCAGATAATAAAGATATGTTCTGGCGAACTCGATTAGTAAATGGTTACTTTGATGACATGTTATTGACATTGTTAAATCATAAGAGCATATTATCCAAAAATGGATATCTAGTTTTCATCGTCGGTAACTCTCTACACGGGGCGGGAGATGATCGATTCCTAATTGCTGCGGATCTTATTATTGCACGATTAGCTGAGATGGCAGGATATTCCGTAGAAGACTTCATTATAGCGAGACAACTAACTAGAAAAGGAAATGATAGTTCCCTACATAGAGAATCGATAGTCTTTCTTAAGCCTACCCCAAAAGGGTAGCTGCCAAGTGATATGGGGAAAGGTGAAAGTGATGGATATATTAACTGAGACAAAGCTCAAGTTTCCTCGATTAAAACGTGTCGTTCTCACCAATTTCTCCTTGTTTAAGTTAATACCGGAAATTACTGTAATTTTTTCGGATGGTGTTTCGTGCTTGGCAGGTGCAAATGGTTTAGGGAAATCTACTTTTATCGCGGCTATCAATTATGCCTTAACTGGTAGGGTACCTGATCCTGCCCGTAAATATGAGTCGGTTAATGAATATTATCGTTTTACAGAAAACTTTTCGGGTAAATTCTTCGAGGGTCGAATATCTGAAACAGACAGAGAATCATCACAAATTGAAGTAGAATTTACCATCGATCAAACGGTCTTCCGTGTTGTGCGCGGTATGTTTGAACCGAATCAAATAAGAGAGCTAGAAATCCGTGAAAATGATGGGATAAATGAGACCCCAGCCTCATTTACCCCTGGAGATTTACAACAGAAATACGCTGAAAAAATAACGGAATGCATCGGACTAGATAAATTTGAGCAATTTGTCTTCCTGCAACTATTTGTTTGCACATTTGATGAGCGTCGTCACTTAATATTTTGGGACGATCCTGTATTGCAGCAAATATTGTTCCTAACATTTGGCTTTAATGCGGAAATAGCAAAGCGGGCGGATGAATTGTGGAGGAGTTCAAATAAGGAAGATTCGATCGCTCGCAATCGAAATTATCAAGCGACCGAAATGAAAAAGCAGTTGCAACAGCTCATACAAGAAGCGAAGAAAGAAAAGGGAGTTGATGATGATCTTCGTACACACCATGAACAATTGGTGGAAGTAGCCGATGTCGCTCGGCAAAAAAAGGGGGCGTTGGAACTTCAGATATCCGATGCTAAGCTTAAACGAGCAGACCTTTCTTCTAGGTATTCCAGTTTGCAAAATGAATATAATAGCTTATTTGAACGTCGTGTAAAAGCAAAGTCAGGGCTGCGTTATCATCCGCTAATCGTACAATCCATAAATGAGCACAGATGTGGCCTTTGTGGGCAAGAAGGAAGCGATAACATCGAATTTCTAAAAACAAATATTGAAGGGGGTGTTTGCCCTTTATGCGGTGGATCTTTAGAGGTCGAACCTTTAACCCCATTGATTGACGGATTGAAAAAAATCGAGTCTCAGATGCAAGATATTAAAAATATATTAGCTGAAACCGATATCAAGATAGAACGCGTGAAAAGCGAGAACTCAATTATTAATGACGAACTTTCTAAAGCCATAAACGCTCTCGAAGAGTTTGAAACACAAAATGATAAAGTTATGTGGGCAAAAGACCCAACACAAGGTGATTTAGAAGGCATCATTAAATCTTACAAGAAGCAGATAGAGGCATTTCAGAGACAAAGAGATGAGGCGAGAGAAAGACGTAACAGAATACGTGACGAATTAGCAGAATTACAACGACGACTAAGCGACCAATATTATCAAGTTGAAAATAGTTTTGTACCCATTTTCAAAGAATTATCTCATGCTTTTTTAGGTCTGGATCTCGATATCCGAATGGAAACACGTCAAGGTCAGATCGGATTAGCTGTTGAAGTTGAAGGGCAAGTACGAAGATCGCTAAACGAGTTATCGGAAAGTCAAAGGTTCTTTGTTGACATCGCACTCCGCATGGCGCTGAGTCAATTTCTTTCTGACGAAAAGGCTAAAGCAAGTATGTTCATTGATACTCCCGAAGGTTCTTTGGATGCAGCGTACGAGAGTCGGGCCGGAGAGATGTTTGCTCGGTTTGTGGAAAGTGGGCATCCAATAATCATGACAGCAAACATAAACACCTCACAATTATTACGTCGTCTTGCAAAGCGTTGCGGAACTGAAAAAATGCAATTGTTGAGAATGATCGAGTGGACAGAACTTTCTGAAGTGCAAGAACAGGAAGAAGATACATTCGAGCAGGCATACAAGCTAATTCAAAGAGCACTCGAGGGAGACGAACAATGAGCACCCTTAACTCGTTTGCTTGGTTCGACATTCTCGCCACATTGAAACATGTGCGTATTGTTCTATCCTCAATGGCGCAAGAAGAATTTCATTTGTTAGCCTATTTTGCGTGCTTATTATCAATTTATAAAGGGCGTTCAGTTTCTGAATGGGGATACGGATTCGCTGCTACGAGAAGGGGAGCTCCTTATAGCCCTGTTCTAGATGATATATTGGAACGATTGACTTTGGAATCATACATATCAAAGAACAATTCTTGGTACTTTTTAACAGACCGAGGATCGAAGGAATATGAGGACTTGCTTCAATTTTCAGAATACTCTGAACGTGATGTATTATTCGAAGCTGTTGGCTCATTGTTGCGACTTTCCCCTATCGGTATTACCAGGAAGGCTGTTTCACGAGATCCTTTGATGAAATCAGCTGCTCAAGGTACCGGAAAACACTTGCTACTTGAAGAGGAAAGTGTAATCTCGTTGAATATGGCCTTTAATCAAATTAGAGATGTGCTTTCTGAAGTGCCCAATGATTTGCTTGTCCCTGCAACCGTATGGGTCGAATATTTTTCGCAACATTAACAATTATATCTGAGGCATATGAGTTGAATATTGATAAGGTCGAGCTTCAAGAGTTAGTAAACAAGTCTCTCATTCCATCAGTAGTGAAGCATTTTGACGAAGCTGGGGGACAAGCAATAAGAACCTTAACAGCCGCATTACGAGGATTGTTTGATAACGTTGAAGAGTCCACATGTCGTGATAGAATAATAGTATTTCAGGCAATACGAGAGGATATTGTTGTTTTCCCGAACAAGACTATAATAGATTTTCGAGAATTATTGCCCCTTGTGGAAAATGGTTTCATTCTTCAAATTCACGCCTCCGGTGAAAAAAGAATCATCAATGAGCGCGATATTGAACTAGAAACGCTTTCAAAATCGGCAATAGTTTATCGTTACGAAAAAGGAGCTGAGTGCTTCATAATCAACGGAAATGAATTCCCCATTCCCAACGTTTATCCTGGACCTCATAGTATCTTTTCATTTCCCACGTTCGCCGATTTAAAGGATGCGCTTCATTACTATGCGAGAGAACAGATCTACACTTCCAAGTGTCGAATCTTTAGTCAGTGTTGGTTTGATGAGAATCATCTATTTTTAAAGATAAAACCGGAAAGCACTATGAGAAGGTCGCTCGAACAATTCCTGAGTGCGACTCTTAGGGGGAATGCAGAAGTTCGTCCTGAGCAGAACGTTGATGAAACACATCCTGTTGACATTCGTGTATTATTTCGTCTTTCGAATAGAGTAGCTCTAATAGAAATCAAGTGGCTAGGAAGATCGATTAAAGAAGATGGAACTCCTGGAACAGAGTATACGGAGAGTCGTGCTTTGGGGGGAGCAAATCAACTTGCCGACTATTTGGATAAATACAGGATTAGTGACCCTGGTACTGTTGGAATTGGGTATTTGGTAGTATTTGACGCACGGAGAAAATTTTTAAGATTCAAGGATGGGACTATACCAATTGAAGATGCCCTTGGTTATGAAAGTAACGAGATTAATTACGATCCCCAGCATCATATACTAAGAGGCGATTTCGAAGAACCTTTGAGAATGTTTTGCAGGCCATCATTTCTGTAATATAGTTTCTTTTCGTAAGATTCCCTAGTCCTTATATAAGCACTTCTATACTTGACGGTAAATAGACAATAGAATACGCTTGAACTGTAAGCCCTGAGAGCTTGACCGGTGAAGACCGTCTCTCAGGGCTTTTTTCATCGGCGGCTCTCGGAGCTACAAGAAAGGGGTCAGCAATCTGGACCGGAGGGGTTCAGGCTGACCCCTTTACCTTTCCGGCCAGGTTGCACCCCGAAAATAGCCCGGCCGCGACCGGGCAACGACTATCGAGGAGGTGTTCACATGGGTAAATACGCAAGCTGGAACGAGTTCGAGCGGGAAGTCCCCGTCACCTATGCCGAGAGAGCCACGCCCGAGTCCTACCGCACCGGCATGAACGGCATCGCCCCCACCGGGATGAAGGTCAAAGAGGGGCGGGTCAAGCACTATGGCGACGGCGTTGACGGCAAGGGTGAAATCGTGGTCGCCGGCTACAAACGCGCCATGTTTGAATAGCGTCCTCACGGCCTGATGTTGTTTCCGGGTACGCCTTAATCGATTTGCCGCCGTCGCGGCGGCGGTAAATCCACTCTCTTCCCGGAATGACACCGGGCAAAGCAGGAGGAAGCTACAAACTAAGACCAAGAGGAGGAAAGCATGTTCACAGGACAGCAGGTAACCGGTCCGAGAGCCCCCGGGCAGTACGACCCCATGCAGGTAAGCGGCCCGGGCGCCTATTACCCCACGCAAACGACAGACCCGACATCCGGGATGTTCTCGGCCATGATGCCCATGATCATGATGGTGATGATGATGGCCATGATCATGCCCATGATGAAGGGCGTCACCGCCAAAGAGTAAAAAGACAAAGTAACCCAAAAACCATAAGGAGGGAATTGACAATGTTTGCAACGCAGCAGTTCACCGGGCAGCAGATGAGGCCCCAGCAGTACCAGTACGGCACCGTCGGGGGCATCTATCCGCAGCAGACCGACCAGATGTCGAGCATGTTCAGCTCGATGATGCCGATGATCATGATGGTCATGATGATGGCGATCCTGATGCCCATGATGAAGGGCGTCACCGGCTCCAGCAAATCATAGCCGGAGGTAAAAATCTGTAAGGAGGTATAGAACATGGTAAACAAAATGGTTCCGCAGCAGTACGCGGGCTATCCGGGCACGCGGCCTCCCAAGGGTTGGGTGCCTCCGCTGGACCAGTGGCTGAGTCTCCTGGGCGTCTACGACAACGTTTCCGGCTTCTGGATGGGCCTGCCCCTCCAGGTACTGAGCGAGCCGCTCGTCCTGGCGGAAAAGCAGCACGCGCTTAACCGGATCGATCCCCGGAACGGGCAAATCAGCATCACCGTGCCCATCGGCACGGCGGTCGGCGCTTCCGTAACCGGGGAAATCGAAGTGCCCGAGGGCGAGATATGGTTCCTCAGGGGCCACGAGATCCGCGTCCACCAGCAGGCAGCCCTGACCGCGGGCGATCTCATCTGCAACTTCAGGGTCTCCCGTTTCCCGAATACCGACAATGTCGCCAAGCTTTTCTACAACACCAACGACCGGCTCACGGCTACCCAGGCATTGATTGCCGCCGGGGACGTGTTTGACCACGACCTGTTGCTGGCCGGCGCCTACTGGGACGGTGCAGCCGAGGTCAAGGTCTACCGCGACGTAATCAGGGACTTTGCCGATCCTGACGAGCTGGGCAATGCCCTCAGGCTCATCGGCGGGGACAAGCTCACGCTGGTCGCCACAGGCGAGACGGCAGCGATTGCCGGCGGCGCGGTAACCGTCGACCTGACGGTGTGGGGGCTCAGGGGCAAGAGACTGGTCGAATAAGCACAGGGAGGTGAACTATGCCCTGTGCTTTCGTCCCACCGGGATACAGGGCTGTCCTTATCGGACAGGCTCAGGATATTCAGGATCTGGGCACCTTCAGCCCGCTTGAGGACAGTGCGGAAGAAGGTGCCCTTGTTCTGGTACGGCTTGATTTTTCCGAAGAGGTTTCGGAAGAAGTCCTGGGCAGCATAGAGCAGGCCTGCCGTGACGCCGGTGTCGAGTCCTGGCCGGGCAGCGCGTATTACGTCTACGCCGATACCGGATCGAACTCGGTCTACCTGGTCTGGCAGAAGGGCTTCGCCTGGTTGCCCATCATCGTCGGCCTGCTGGCCACCGTCGTGCTGCCCCCGCTCCTGACCGCCGGTATCTGGCTCATCCTTCCCGATTCCATCAAGAGCCTGATTTCCAGCCTGGTCAACATGGGCATGATGCTGCTCATGATGTGGCTCATGACGAGCTTGATGAAGCCGCTCATGGCCCCGGCGAAAGAAAAACCGAAGCAGGTAAAGGAGGCTGCCGGATGAGCTATCAACCACAGCAATATTACGTGTATTACCCGGCCGAGTCGTACCAGCCGCAGTTCTGGCAGGCAATAGTTGCCGGGGCCATCGATATCGCCATCATGGTAGCCATCGGCGCCTGGGCCTTGTCGCTGGTGAAGAAAGCCTTCAGGGGCGAGGAGGTGGAACTGCGATGACGATGATTAACGTCATGTCCGGCACCCTGGGCGATATCTTCTGGGACCTCGCGCCGTGGATAACCTACGAGCCCGGCTACGATCTGGGTTGCAGCATCTACGTCGCCAATCCGGGAGATACGGAAAAGGAATACACCCTGATGGCCAGGCTGTCTCGCGAAGGTACGGTTATCAGCGAAGAGGTGCTGCCGGTATTCGGCTACACCTGGTTCAAGGTAGCGCCGGGCGATTTTATCAGGCTCAGGGGAGCCTTGCGTTTCGATGAGAGCGACGGCGAATTGGCCATACTCCTGGTTGAGCGGGAAACGGAGGATGTGACCGATTCAGTGGTAACGGTACTGGTATCTCCGGCCACCGCCGGGGTCTTACCGCCGACCTGGCCGGGCGGCACCAGCTCGTCCGGTTTCGACTTGAGCTCGCTGCTTTACATGATGGTCCCGTTCATGATGATCGGTACCGTTGTCGCAGCGGCTAGGCCTGCCAGGGAAGAGAAGAAGGCAGAGCCGGTTGCCACAAAGGAAGAGCGGAAGCTCTTGACCGAAGGGAGGCAGGAAGATGCCCGGTGAGTTTTACATTGAAGGCAAGGCAGAAAAGGTCGATATCACCGATATCAGGGAGCTAATCTCGCAGATACAGACCAGCATCACCGGGATACAGAGCGACATCACCCAGGTGGTCGTATCGAGCGGAAATCAATTGCTCTGCATGGACTTCTGGAGTGAAACGGTCGATGAGGCCGAGGTTGAGATCGACGCGGCCGGCGAGACCAAGGAACTCCCGGCCGTAACGCTGGAAAAACTACCCTCCGGGGCGTCGGTGCTAAGGGCGGTGGCTATGTTCAAGTTCAGGATGATTGAGAACACCAATACCGGCGCCAACCGGCTGAACGGCGGCACCGTCCCGGAAACAAGCCAGGTGATACAGGTCCGCGACGATACACCCGGTGACTGGGGCGATGCGATCAACTTCGTTGACACTCAGTACGCCATCGAAGGCGAAACCAGGGAAGGCGGAGATGTCTGTTTCGGTACCATCGACATCTCGAATATCGTGGACGGAAACGGCGTTTACGAGTTCCAGTGGCTTCTCGCCAGGCCGCTGTTAAACTACATGCTCTTCTGCGATGTGCAGATGGGCGTCCGGGTGTGGTATTCGGTACCACCGGGTTAAGGGATAAATCATGAGCAGGACGACAAGGGAAAACTGGATTGATAAATGCGTCTTCGTCAGGGCAGGCATGCCCCGGCGCTGGGTGACGGCCGCTCCTTATGCAACCTGGAACGACCTGATAACCGGAGCCGGGACTCACTATGACGGTTACAATGGAACTGACTACGTGGGTCTCCAGTTTGCCGGCTCGGCTTCCCATTTGCCAGCCAACAATCCCTGGGACTGGCTCCGGCGATTCGGCGCTATCTGGGACCCTCGAACCGACTATGACGCCGGGGATTACAACGGCATGCCGCCCGGGGCCGTGGCTGTTGCAGGCAGGGTCAAGGTCTGGGTTAACTCCAAGACATCCTGGGGCACCCCGCCGACCTATAACGTCTATGCCTTCGCGCCGGGCACGCCCGGAGATATCGTGGGCGCCGACTTCGTCAATTTCGGCTCCATTCCGTTCTGCAACGTCGACGTTGATTACGATGCCCTGGTGGTCGGCGCCCGGAACGATTTCGAGCTCAATAACACCGGCTTGGCTTATCTCGATTTCAGCGACCTGGTCAGCATCGGCATTCGTAACGCCAACTTCGATGTCGCCGGTGTCGAGCATGGCCTTCCCAATGGCGGCCTGTACCAGGGCTGCGGCCCGGTGCTTTCCTGCTTTAACTATACCGACCGGAAGGCTTTGCTTGAACTTGATTATGAGTCGCCCCCTCTTGTTGGAACATACGATGCCCAGAACGTCGATGTCTACTCCGCACGGCTGAGGGGCAGGCTCATGCTCGACGGCGGGCTGGTCTGCCAGGGAAGGTTTGAATACGGGGAGACACTGTCGTTCGGCCAGGTCACCGGCTGGCAGCTGGTAACCGAAGAAAACCCGACCATAAACCAGGGCTATTTTACTGCCGATGTTGCCGGGCTGAAGCCCGGTACACCCTATTACTTCAGGGCGGTGGCTGAAAACCCGATGGGATCTGATCACGGTCACGGCACGGCGGCTTACAAGACTTTTACCACTATGCCCGGGCCGCCGCTGGCAGCCAAGATCAAGGGCGCCAATATACCCAACAAGCTGGCAGCGGACAGGGCAATATGATCTTCAAGAGGTGAAGAAATGAGATATTCGATTGTTACAAAGGAAATGACCACCGACCAGGTAATGGACGAGGCGGAAAAAGCCGGAGCTCTGAATATCACCAGGTCAAAACTTTTGAGCGGCGTGTTCTGCGAACTTAACGAGGCGCAGGTAGAGAAGTTGTCCAGGATCCCCGGTTTGAAGGTCAAGCCTCTCAAGGAATACAAGACCGACCAGGTGATGGCGGAGACGCCGCCGGTAGAAACGGTTTCCGATGTCTTCTACCTGCTGCGCTCCTACTTCAGCCCGCCTCTTACCGGCGCCGGCCTTACCGTCGCAGTGCTGGACAGCGGCGTCAGGAAGACGCACCGATCGCTATTAAACAAGGTCGTCTACGAGGCTAACCTTACCGACTCTCCGTCGGCGGATGATGTCTTCGGGCACGGCACCCAGGTAGCCTTCGTAATTGCCGGCGGCATGCACGGGATTGGTGAAAAGTCCGGTGTCTCGCCCGGAGCCTCCGTTATGAATATCAAGGTTATTAACGACGATGGGATTGGCAGTGACGAGAGCATCATCCTTGGCATCGACAGGGTCTGCGACCTGGCTGAAGAAGCGAGGAGGCAGGGACTATGGCCGACGGATGATATGTATCCCAACGTCATCAATCTCAGCCTCGGCGGAGAAGACGACGGGGATGAGGACAACCCTGTCAGGGAGGCCTGCCGGCAGGCGAGCCTGGTATACGGCCTCGATGTTGTCGCCGCGGCGGGCAATTCCGGTCCCAAGATGACCACGATGATGCTGCCGGCCTGCGAGCCGGAGGTGATCGCTGTCGGGGCTATAGAGACAATGGATGAACTCCTCGTCTGGGAAAAATCGGCCCGGGGACCGACCGTGCAGGGCGAGACCAAGCCCGACTTTGTCATGTGGGGCACCAACCTGGAGATGGCCAGCAATAAGGATGATGAGGAGTATGAGTACAAAACTGGCACCAGCTTTGCGGCGCCCATGCTCTCCGGCCTCACCGGCCTGCTCTGGGAAAGCGGACGGAGAGCCTACGGCGAGTCCTGGCCGTTCCGCTGGACCGAGGCCAGGCAGTTTGCCCCTTACTTCTCCACCAAGCCGTCAGACGCCCCGGTAAAGAAAGACAACGCCTACGGCTTCGGACTGCCGGCGATGGGCACCATGCTGGGACAGATGGGACAGGTCAGCGTTCCGGCAAATGATATGACCTCGGCCATGAACGTGCTCATGATGATGACCATGATGGCTGGAATGACAGGAGGTTTCTAGATGGAAGGTAACGATTTCATCACATCCATAGTAGCCCTGGGCGGCGTTCCCCTGATACTGGGGCTGGTACAGCTCTTCAAGCCCTTTGTCACGGATACCCGCTTCTACCCGCTGCTGGCGCTGGGCTTCGGCCTGGCCATCAACCTTGCCGCCGGCTGGGCGCTGGGAGCAAGCTCATCCTCGGACTGGGTAACCGCGTTGTTCAACGGCATCATCGCCGGCATGGCTGCCGGGGGACTTTACTCGGCCGGGTCCACCCTGAAGGAAGGATCGGCCGCCGATAAGACAGACCTTTTCCATGAAGGAGACCCACATGAAACTGACTAGAAATCTGGCCATCGCCCTGGAAACGGTGGGGTGCTGTATCACGCTGGCCGGTATTGTGACTGAGTGGGCGACCGGAGCTGATTATGGCTACGCTATCATTACCGGTGGGGCGCTGGTGGTTACTTTCGGCAGCATGATCTTCGCCAAGTGCGTTCGGAGTACATGGAAAGACGATGACTGCGAGTAGCGGGGAGATGTCGAATGGCACAGTATGCAGACATCATAGAAATAACGGCACCAGGTGAAGCTCAGGCCGGCAGCCGTGTCGATATAACCGTCAAGGTCAAGAATACGTATTCGGCGGCTATCGGCATATTAGCAGGCGGCGCCCTGGAGTACGGAGTTTCTCCCTGGCCGGGTATCAGTTTTCCCGAGCCGAGTACCAATGTTAATGGAGGAACCACAAATTCCTTTGTCGGTTACTTCATCATGCCGGACAAGAAGGTGACCATCCACGCCTATAGCTACTACTACGGGGCTGACGGCTCCTGGCACTTCGACGACGAGATGACCAAAGTCGTGAATCTGGCATCCGTTCCGTCATCGCAGTTCGGCTCCATTGAGATAACAAGCTATGCAAGGAGGTAATTAAATATGGGCGCAGTCTATTTACCATCGCAGTACGGACTTCTGCTGCTGCCGCTGGCCAACGTCCAGGTAAAGGCCGGGGACAAGCTCCGGATCACCTGCCGGTATTCCCACCTGGGCAAGGCGGAAAGCCAGACGCTTTATGTCGCCATCGGCAACTCGGGGTGGGCCGGTTTCGACGAGGTGCTGCATGCCTCGAAGACCATCAGCGTTCCAGAGGATGCGAGTTGGAACTACCGTGAGGACTACGTGGATATCTCCATCACCACGGCTATCTCGGCGGGTTTCTACGACCTCTACGCCAAGATCGGCGGCACGATACCGAAGGTTATCTCGCCGACCCTGCTTGACGTCGTGGAAGTGCTGGCTCAGACGCCCGATTCCCAGTTCGGCGAGATCAGTATTACCGGCTATACAAAGGTGTAAAGGATATGATCAGCGGTTTGGACGTATACAGGCCGGGAACCGGGTGGCTGGTGCCTCTTGAGGACAGGCTGACCTTGATGGCCGGCGATGTCCTCAGGGTGGGCGTCGCCGTTCCCTATCGAGGACCGGCGTATGAATTCACCCTCTACGCCAGTATCGGTCAGCGCGGATTCTTCGGCTTCGATGAAATCCTCAGCGCCAGGTCGCCGCTCTCCTGCCCCGACTCGCCGGAGAAATATACCAGCGTGACCGGTGAGGTGAATATCGAGATCGTCGGCGCCGGTATCGCCGGCATCGGGGGCATCTCGGGAGGGAATGGCTACGACCTCTACGTCAAGATTGAGGAAAAGCCGGAGGTCATCGTTGAGATAGACGATGTCATCGATATTGCCGGAGAGAGTGGCGGCTCCGATTTAACGGGCATGCTCGGCATGATGATGCCGCTCATGATGCTGGGGATGGTGATGCCGATGGTTACCGAAGGGACGGAGGAATAATGACCAGGGCTTACCTGGAACCGGACGAGGTTGAGAGGCTGGAGCAGGCCGCGGAGTACCTGCGGGACAGGCTGCTTATCCGGATGCTCTTTCATCTCGGCTGCCGCGTATCCGAGGCTCTGGGGATCAAGGCAGGCGATATTGATTTCAAGCAGGGACTGGTCACCATCCAGCACCTGAAACAGCGCATCAAGCTGTCATGCCCGGAGTGCGGCGCCAGGCTGGGTAAAGGACACAAGTTCTGCCCGGTCTGCGGTCATAAGGTGGAAAAGGCGGTTGCCGATGAAAAAGAGCACCGCAAGTTCCGTGTCCTGCCGCTGGACCAAGAAACCCTGAAGATGCTGAAGGAGTACCTGGGACGCGGCGGAGCCAGTTCAAAAACAAAACTGATATTTGATTTAAGTCGTCATCGGACCTGGCAGATCGTAAAGGAGTGTGCTGAGAAAGCCCGGCTGCCGCTCCTGGTCAACTCCGAGAGCGGTAAGGTGCACAATGTCAGCCCCCACCGGCTGCGGGACGCCTTTGCGGTCATGGCGGTCAAGCAGAATGACTCGGGCGATGGGATAAGGCTGCTGCAGGAACATCTGGGACACCAGAGCATTACCACTACCATGCGGTACCGCAAAGTATCGGGCGAGGAGCAAAAGGAGTGGTACCAGAAGCTGTGGAATGGAGGAAAACAGGATGGGTAAGTATGCCAATCATGAAGAGTTCGGGGTCAACGCCCCGATAAACTACCGGGAAGACACGACCAGCGAGTCTTTTCTCAACGGGATGACGGCTATCGCCCCGCCCGGGATGAAACCCCGAACCAGCCGCGGCAGGAAGTTCGAAGAGAAGACCGATTTCAAGGCGTCGGCAAGGTGGCACCGAAACTTCGACGTTGCCATGTTCGGCGGCTCTGATATCGAGAGCAAGGACTTCGCATCGGGGCAGATGAGCCTGGAAAGTAAGCTCAACGGCGTCAAGCGTGTCCCGGGGAGGCCGTGATGGCAGGACAGGCGACAACCAAGATTGGAGACAGGGAATGGCTCGTGGACGTTGCCACGCAGCCCTGGGAGCTTTCGCAGGGTCTGGGAGGCCTTTCAGGGCTTCTCGCGGGCACCGGTATGCTCTTCGACCTGGGATGGGAACAGATTATTGAAGTAACCACTGTACCGATGCTCTTTCCCCTCGATGTCGCTTTTTTATCGGAGGATATGATAATCACCGAAGTATATCGAGACGTGGAACCGGGATACATCGTAACTTCTCAGCTTCCGGCCAGGTATTTCCTCGAGATCAACGCCGGCGAACTGCCTGACATCGAGGCCGGCAGTCAGGCGGAAGTAAGCTTGTTGTCTATGGAGAACGCTGCCGCGGCACCGGACTGGACATCGGCGCTGTTTGGTTTCATGGGGCTCATGGTGATGGGGATGTTCATGATAGGCATCGTCCGAGACCTGACCGCTGAAGTGCTCAAAGACCCGGAGAAAAGACCGCTGCTTTACGGCCCACGCGGTGAAAGGCTTCTGGCGCATACTTCCCAGAAAGTCGATCTGTGGATTGAAATAACCTCGGGCATTGACAGCGAACTTGGCAAGAGAGCCGATCTACCGGCAGGCCAGCTCCGGCAGATCGCGGAGGTTGTTGCCCACAGGGTGGAAAAGCGCGCCGGTGAGCTGGCCTGGCTTGAGCTTAGGGACGGGACCACCTTCGAGCGCAAAGGGAAGGCTCTTATTAACCAGGGGCTAAAAATATTCGCCGCGCTGGACGGTTACCTGGGATTGACGACCAAACTGTGGCATACCGACCGGGTTGCCGTTGCCGGCGTCATTGACGGCAGGCTTAAAGAGGCGGATGTCATCATATTACGGGACGGGACCACGTTCTCTAAATCTTTCGTGCCCGGGCGTTCTTATCTGGCCACGACCATCAGCGAAGAAACACCAGCCGGCACCTGCTATGCCGACGCCTGGAGATTCCTGATCAAAGAGGGAAAAGGCAAGCTGGTACACGGGACTGTCTACAGCGGCAACCGCCGCATCGGCCACGCCTGGGTGATAACCGACTCCGATTTCATATGGGAGCCGCAGACCGGCAGGTATTTCACCACTTTAGGCTTCAGATGTGATTTTGCCCCGGTCGAAGAAAGCCGTTATACCCCGGAAGAAGCGGCTATCATGGTAGCGCGTACCAAGCATCTGGGACCGTGGTCTGCGGAAGAACGACAACGGTATTTGAAGGATAAATCCCCGGCTGTCATTCCCAAAAAACCGCATCAGCCTAAACGACACGATGATTTGGAGTATCTTCCCGACAGCCCGGAGTTCCTGGCATACACCATCGATGACATCGGCTTCCGGGAAATAATCGATTCCGCTTTCCGTCAAGCGATATCCAGGGCAAGGGGGACCAAGTAATGGCGGTTACCACCAAACCTCCGATAGTCCTCACCATGGACGAGTACGAAAGAGACTGGAAGCCCCAGGGCTGGCAGCTGATCATCATCGGTCCGACCTCCACCTGGCGACAGGACTGGGGAGAGTGGGAGGCGATCAGGGATATCGTCCAGAACGCCCTCGACGAGTGCGAGCACTATACCTGGGGTCATGACGGCGAAGGTCTTTACATTCGTGACGCTGGTAAAGGCATAGCCGTCGCCGACTTCCTCCTCGGTCCACCGAAGCTTAAACCCGATTATGCCCGCGGCAAATACGGCGAAGGGATGAAGATCGCAGCCCTGGCATTGCTCCGAAAGGGATATCCGGTTCGCGTGGAAACGGCGTCAAGGGAGCTATGGATCGTCTTCCTGGAGCAGAAGACCAACGGCCATGCCCAGACGCTGGCGGCCTTCTGGAGGCCTTACAGCCGGAGAAGCGGCACTATCTTTCATATTATCGGTTACACCGGTCCTGCCTTCGAGGACAGGTTTTCCGTGAACTTGCCCCGCTCCGCGATCATCGCCGAAGGACCCAGCTCGGTGACGCAGCCGGTTAGACGATTCAACCAGCTTATACGTTACCAGTTCCCGGTAGCCGAGTCTTCCGGCTGGTATGAAAAGGGGGCTGGTACTTCAAGAATCTTTGCCCGTGACATCTACATGAGAGATATCAAGAGTCCATTTTCCTACAACCTGTGGGGCTTTGACATGGCGCCCGACCGCCACGGCGCAAAAGAAGAACAGGCAATGTGGACGGACATGGGCCGGCTCTGGAGCTGCGTCACCCGGGTGGAACTGCTCCAGGAGTTCCTGCAGATGGTCCGGATGCCGCCGCTTGTTGAGACCGACGAGAGTCACAGCATCAACATGGGCTCCTGGGACATGGGACGCGAGCCGGTAACCGGCAAGGACTACGCTGACTTCATACAGGAGAATGCCTCGGTGTGGAAAGAGGCCTGGCGCCGTGTTTGCGGCGACAATGCTGTCATCCGCACCGATGACCGCTGGGACGGCACCGTAAAACACCTCGGCTACACGCCGGTGAACGTCCAATGGAACGTAAGGGATACCCTGGCCAGGGCTATCATGACCGACAAGGATCTGATAAAGGCTTCGCAGGAGCGGCTCCGGGAGGCGGAGATTATCCCCGCCGAAAGGCTGTCTCACAGACAGAAGACTAACCTGAAGCTCGCCCGGGCGATAGCTGACGAGATCTGCCGTATCCGGAGAGTCTCCGCGGTGCACGCCGCCATCATCCCGCCGGCCAGCGACCGGGTCAGGACTGCCGGCATGTACAGCCGGACCACCGGGGAAATTTATATCGCCTCCGACCAGTTGGAAAGCACCCGGAGCACCATCGATACCGTCATCCACGAGATCGCTCACCACACCTCCGGGGCTGAGGACCTGGAGCAGGCCCATGCCGACGCGATGACCAACGTGGCTTCGCGAGTGGTCAAGGAGACAGCCGGTGGCAAATTCGATGAGCTACTTAAGGAGGTAACATGGTGATTTACTACAGGCCGCTTCAGCAACAGGCAAATGAGGCCTTTACTTTCGGGACTTCCCTTTTGGGGATGATTCTTATCTTTGGTTTCCTGAAGTCGGTGGTTTCCAGCTTGCAGGAGCCGGAGAATGACGGGTCGCCGCAGCTGCTGCCCCAGCTCAAGAAGGCGTCCAAGGCAGTCACGGTCACCTGCCCTATTTGCGGCCGTGAGATCGAGATTCCGGAGTATGGCCATATAACGAGGACTGACGCTCTGAGAAGGCACATTGAACTGGAGCACAGGTCGGGAGGAAAGGAGCCTGCAGGTTTCCAACCCCAGGTACTCATCGAGGGTGGGGAAATAGTGCCGGCAAAATATCGGGATATCGTCAGTTTCCTGCGAGACCCCCTTCCGGAGTACAGCCTGCTGGCATGGCTTCCGGCGGTGGAGGTGGAAGGTGAGAAGAAGATCGACCTGGTCATGAAACAGCTTAAGGCTGGTGTTGAGGGCATCCAGGACAGCCACCAGTTCCGGCTTTTCCTTACTACCATGTCGAAGTTCCATGACTACTCGATCGGCAACCAGATACTTATCATGCTCCAGAAACCGGAAGCCGTCCGGGTGGCCGGTTTCAATACCTGGAAGGACCTGGGACGGTGGGTAAAGAAGGGCGAGAAAGGTATCGCTATCCTGGCACCGGTCATGCCTCCACGGTCTAAAGCGACCTGCCCCGGCTGCGGCGCCGAGGTGTCGCGGAAAGCCCGGTATTGCCCGGAGTGCGGACAGGGACTGGAAACAACGTCGGGATTCGACATGGAGCAGCCGCGCTACTTTCGCGTTGTGCACGTATTTGAGAACACGTGCCGTCTATGACCTTGAAAGTATCGGACTCCCAGATGGGCCGGTGTTTGTAACGGCGAAGTTCCTTTGGCCTTATAAGCTTCATTGCAGAAATCTTGTGTTCTACGGCCTGCTCGGTGCGTCCCAGCCGGTCAGCTATTTCTATTTTACTCAATCCCTTCGTTAAATAACAGTCTTTTAGCTGGTCGATTTCTTCCTGTGTCCAGAGCGTTGATTTCCCCGGCAACTTTTTTATCCCCTGCCGGCTAAGTCTGAGGCGTGCCGCTCGAAGGTATATGGCTGACTTGTTTCTCTCGGGTAAGGCTGCCAGGATAGATTCCCATGATGCGGAAGGCCAGAGCATCCTGAGAAGCTTGGTCTCCTCGGCAGTCCAGCGTTTTTCAAAGGCGTAATGAGACTGAGGCCGCTGGATGTTGACGACCTGCCGGAGACCCATCTTCCAGACGATGGTACACTCAATATGACTACGGTCGTGCCGCAACTCTACCCTGTCTATCAGCAGCTTGAGCAGGTGGTTGCGCAGGCGGCTGGGATATCCTGCCCAATTATCTTCCAGGTTATCGAGGAAATGCCTCACCCTTTCCAGGTCGATTACCGTCGACTGCTGTGCCGGCGGTCTTTGCTGAATCATTTGAAGCTCGTCCTGGGCTTCTTTGATAAGGCCCCAGTAGGTTTCCTCTCGTTCCGGGTTATCAGAGCCAAGATATCTCTTCAGGTTGGCGATATGCGCCTTGAGCTCTCCTTCATGCTGACGGCGCCGGTTTTCTTCGTAATTGCTCCCACTTACCTCTGATTTAAGCTTCTCCAGCACTTCCTCGGCATAAGGCGTAAAGTCGAGGCAGCGCAGAAACTCCGCGGTCAGCGGGGGAGTCAGCAGGTGGTCTTCAATGTAAAGACACCTTGGAGCCAAGCCTAGATGAGAGTCCTGGTTACATGCCCATCGCTTTCTGGTGTTGTATGAAGACACCCGCTTCGGCAGGTCGTGGTTGCAGCAGTAGAGAAGGCCAGCCCATCCCATTGGTTCGGCGTAAGCGGCTTTTCCCCTCGGCTTGTTGGATTTCGCTATTTCGTAGGCCTGCAAGAAGAGGTCTTGAGGCACAATTGCCTGATGGTTGTTCTCGCGGAGGATGTTCCCCCATTCCCAGGTGCCGGTGATATTCAGGTTGGTCGCCAGGCTCATGAGGGTATTGGTAGTAATGACATAGCCCCTGTTATTCCTGGGATAAAGCCTCAATAACGATCTCGTTTCCATATACTTCAATTCATCGGGAAAGAAGGGGAACACTGTCCCGGTAGCGTGAAGCACCCTGACCGCTCGAAAAACAGACCGTTGTCTTACGACCTCCTCAAGTGCGGTGACAACCACTTCCTGATGCGGGGGATACGGCACCCAGTGGTCCAAGATATAGGAACCGTCGCTTCGCTGCCCCTCGATTTTCACAATAAAGCCAGGGCATACCGGAGTGCCCACATGTTTACCTTCAGCAGCCTTGTTAGCCCTCCGCTGGTGAAGCCTTACTCCGAACTTCTTCATCTCTTCAGCCGAGTCCTCGATGTCATCGGCCAGGTTTCCCCAGTCGCGCGGAATGGCCGGGTTATAGACACCTTCGGGCGTCCTTATGCGGCACTTATGCTCCTTGAGCAGTCTTAGCAGCTTGTAGCCCAGTACCCTATCACGGTCTCGGGAGAGGCGGCTCATACCTTCGGTGAGATACACCGTGCCGGTGTGATCACTCTCGACACCCTGCCTCAGGTCACGCAGTCCTGGCCGTTTATCTTCATCCAGTGAGCCGGACAGCCCCAGGTCTTTGCAGTTGGCAGTAACGTCACCATCCTCAATAACTTTGGGGACGTCCTCGCCGTTCTGAATGGCTTTGAGCCACTTCTCGACCTCCTCAAGCTTAAGGCCAGTGCGGTAGCCATCCTTTTTGGCTACTTCCACCTGTTTGGCGATATCCATGATGGACTCACGACTTTGCCTAACCTGCTCCTGTGTGGATACCCTGCCATAGATAAAGGCTTTCTTGTATGGTAGGCTTCTCAGGTCTTCCTCACTGGGCGCGGACCTCTCTTTTCGCAGGTTATGAATGATGTCTTCAAGGTTCATTATTCTGTTCCTCCTTCATCATCCTGGCAAGTGCCCCTATAACTTCGGCTGATAGAGGTGGCGTTATTCCCACCGGCTTAAGCCGGTATGGGAAATCCTTCACCTGCTGCAAAAGCAACTCTGCCCAAGATGCCCACTGTCTGTGTTTCGTGATGCAATCGTCAAAATAGCTCACCGTCTCCTCGTTGCCGCTGGTTACCATATCTGCGTACCGCCTGATCATTTCTGGCGGGTCATCCGCAGTGCCTCCTAGGATGGCAGCAATTTCTTCCATGATTCCTCTGCCTGTGTGTAAAAAGGGAGCGAAGCCAAGCACTGCTATACCTCTGCAGACCGTCTCCATTGACACCTTGAGTTGGCCACTGTGTAACTGCCTCATTATTCTGCCTGCGGCATCAAGGAAGGACTCAACTACCGGCTTGACACCGGGACAAGCCGGCCAGAGCGTAATACCTGCCTGCCACTCCTCAGTCGCTACGGTTTCCGGATCGCCTTTATTGTCAATCGAGTCCTGGATATTCTCAGCTAATCGCAGTGGTTGACTCAGCTTCAGCATACTCTCGTCCCCAAGCTCATCCGTGAGCCGGACAAAAGAATGTTCGGGCAAAATGTGCGCCGGAAGCCTGCATTCCTGTTTAAAATGAGGGTAACCTTTCTTGAGCCATCTTCCTACTTTCTGTTCCTTCATTCGGTGACCTCCCTCTCCGGCTTCTCGCTTTCGCTACCGGACATTTCTTCTACCGTGCCCAAGCCGAGAAGCCTTAGCATCACCGGCAAATTCTTCCACAGGTTATATACGAAGAGGTCGAGCACCTTCTTGTTCTCGCCGGAAAACTCGATGTGGATAGCCGGCGCTTCGGCATCCCTGGTCACCCTGGCTTGAATACCCTTCATCGTGGTGGCATACGTCTCAATCATCTCCTCGGAGATATTCTCGACCTGCGTTGGCCCGTTGGGTTGAATCTGGATTGTTCCGCCATTAACGGTGAGACGCACCTCGTCCCCCTTGTGGAGGTTCCACTGCTCGATGACCTCGCTGGGCACGCCGACGAACAGACTGTTCCCCGACTTCAACAGTTTCTTGCTTATGGTATATTTTGGCGTTTCAGCCATACGCCACCTCCTTATATAGTCTTTACGTATAGTCTATACCATTTTAAGCGCTTTGTCAATAGTACGTTGTCTTTTTCTCCGGAACAGTCGTTGCACACCTTTTGCACTCAGCTTTGCACCGCCAGCTTTGCACTCCCCCCGGCGCCACAGGGTCTATACGAGGGGATGGGGTGACCCCATACGCTTAGTTTTCCCTGCTTTTCACGTTCTCCCGGGTCACCCTTCGGAGGATATCGTGCGAGACAAGAATTACCGGTAAGTGCAAGCTGGTCTTATCCTGGTTCGACCGTATAGATGGAATAGATAGTATAGTTTGAATAAAATAGGTGGACGTCCCGGCTGTTGAGATGGAAGGGAAGCCTTTGGCTGTGGGAAGGAGTCCATGAGAGCCTCACTTCGGTACAATCGACTCTTATGTTGTATAATCATCACAATGGTAGCTGGGACCTGGATTCTGGAACGAACGGGGAGTAACAACTGGATACAAAGGTTTGAAAGTGGAAACTAACTGGAAAATGTACCAAAAACAAGCAGCTAAATTCTTCACTGAATTGGGCTTATCTGCTACCGAGGAGAAGGAAATACAAGGAGTGAGAGGAAAACATAAAGTTGATGTATTTGTTACTGGTATAGTGCATGGTCTTGATATCAAGTGGATTATCGAATGCAAACAGTGGTCTTCGAATGTGCCAAAAGAAAAAGTACTAGCCTTACTATCAATCGTTCAAGATATAGGGGCTGACAAAGGCATTTTGTTATCAGAGGTTGGGTTTCAATCTGGCGCAATAAGAATGTCCAGAAATACGAATATTCTACTTACGAGCCTAGCCGACTTGAGAGAAGAGATAAAAGATACTTTAGTGGAAACGCTAATTTCCACTCTTCATTGGCGACTGACAAAAGTATCGAAAAAACTGTCGGCTTTGCACAGACTAGAGAAAGATAAGTATTTTATTACTCCTGCTCTTAAAGAGAAGATGAAGATCTTTTTCCTCGATACGGCATTCGAGGGAGCAATAGCAGGAGAGTACCCCAATATATATGCAGTCGGTCTAAATGACACACGCTTGGTTGCCAATAGCTTTGATGAACTGATAAGAGAAGCAAATAGACTGATAACTGATGCGGAGACTTTCGCTTCAACTTACCAACCAAACGAGCATGAAGATTTAGCCGGCAACATAAGCGAAGGGGGATAGGCAAATAGGTAATTATGCTAAGAATCATGTCCAATTTTCATTGATACGCTTCAAGATAAGGGCATTAAGTTCCCTATGTCTTGCGCGCATGATATAATATGTCGAGTTGACAGAATATATTGGAGAGTAGAGTAATATTGAGCAGGTCTGCGATTGAAGAAAAGGCAAAGAACATTCTGCTAGAGCATGGCCTCTTTACTGTTCCTGTCAATCCGGTTGTCCTGGCCAATAAATTGGGCATCAAAGTCTATAATGCCAAGTTCTCAGATGAGACTCTTGCTGCCATGGTTGCAAGGCGTGGCGACGACATTACCATACTCTTGGAAGAAAGTGACCCACCATACCGGAAACGTTTTTCTATAGCCCATGAACTCGGGCACCATTTTCTACACCTGGTATCAGATGGAGAAATAGTTGATAAGTCAATCGATTTATTTAGAGATAGCGTTCCAGCAGGTGAGACCATCGATGATGAGCGACGTAGGGAAATTGAGGCTAACCAATTTGCCGCAGCTCTTCTAATGCCAGCAGAGCTCGTGCGAGAAAAGTGGACTCTAATAAAATCTATGGGAGAGATGGCAAAACTCTTTAATGTATCGGAAGCGGCAATGGGGTTTCGCCTTACCTCACTAGGTTTAGGATAATGGCGGGAAATAGAGAAGAAAAGTCGTTTTTTAATTCTTTTGTCGAGTATGTCGGCCACCCCGTAGCGCCAGATGAAGTCGATACTTACGGCAAATTGATGGAAATTGAGGACTCTAGCTATATCAATAGGACATTTATTTCTGCATGGGAAAAGCAGCAAAATCAAGAGAGGGCATTAAGAAACTCCTACGCCAAGTGGCTTCTGATAGCGGTATTCGTGCAAGCAATATTGATAAACGTTGTGTTCTTTTTCATCGGATTTGGAGTGATTGTTGTTGAGAATTGGGTGGCCACATCATTCATCCTGGGAGTGTTCGCGGAGATAACGACGATGACCACTATCGTTGTACGCCATTTTTTCCCTGGGCAAAAGTGGGGAATTAGTGATACGCCACCACGGGTATCAAGGCGTGGCGGTTCGGGAGGTGCGAAATGGCAATAGATCTTCGCGAAGCCCTCAATGCGATTTCAGATGTCGTAGCTAATAGGCCTCCTCCCTTACGGGAATTCGACCAGATTTACATGAAAACTGCGGACATGCTTTTACAGGCGGAGCATCTGAGCAAATGGTTAGACGGCAAGGACACCATTTTCATTGGAGATGGCGATGCAATTGGGCTAAGTCTGATGCATCTCCATTCGAAGAACATAATATCAAAAGGGCCCAAATCCATTAAGGTCTTGGATTTTGATGAGCGCATCGTGAACTCGATTAATGGATTTGCTGAATCTTATGGCCTTACTGATATTATCTCGGCAGAGCTATATAATGTCGCAGATAAATTGCCAGAAAAGTTCTGGCGAAAATTTGATGCATTTTACACGAATCCTCCCTATGGCGGCAGTAATAAAGGGAGCAGTGTCGAAGTGTTCATAAACCGAGGTATCGAAGCCGCTGCGCCCCAATCTGTTGCGTGCATAGTCGTTGCCGATTACCCTCTTCTCGAATGGCCCAGAAGGGTGCTGAAAAAGACACAGGTAATGTTATTAAGGAAGAAATTCATAATTGTTGAAATGCTGCCTCAGTTTCACCATTACCATCTTGACGATACTCCAGACTTGACTTCCTGCAGCCTTATCGCTAATAGAGACGGCTGTGAATCCCTAGCCTATTCAAGTGAAAACCTGGGGAAGGACCTATTAGCCAATTTCTATGGTGAGGAAGCACCATTGAAAATACGTTATATCCGTGACAAGCGCCAAGGAGGTCGGTTACCATCCCAAGACCATTGGATGGACCCGATTTAGATATTCATACAGGAGGGTGTGATGGTAAAACCAATACCAAAGAGTTTTATCTTTATGAAGGTCGGGAGTCACGCGGGAGAGACCTTCGAGGAAATATTAGAAAGAAAGAGCCGTGAGGTTAAAGTCGCAGGGTGCTCATTCTGGGGATATGGGGGAACCACGCTGCATCCAGTCCACCATGTTCAGCCCTTTGCCAGACTTCAAATAAAAGAACACGGGTCAATCTATCTCATGATGCAGCCTATGAATTCTCATGCTGTTCCAACGATAGTGCCAGCCAGTGAATACTCAGTTGATGGAATAAGGTGGGAAAAGATACCTGATGGAATTCGTGTAACCGGTTCCCGCTATGCCTTGGTGCTGGATGAAATCTTGCCTGATGCCCTTGAACTTTCGCTAAACGCATACGAGGTAGGGATAGGAAGAAGTTCAGGTAGAATTGCAGAAGAGTACATAAGAGGGCGGGTAGATAAGGGATGTCTTGTCAAACGAGAAGAAAGCACAATTAACCAACCTCCGGCTAAGCGCACTGTTGCAATAGGATACACAGCACATTTAGCTGAACCTTACGGAGTTTTGCTAAGGTAAAGCGCTGGGCATACCCACAAGCGACATATCGTGAAACGGGGCTTCGCCTTGGATGTGGCAGACCTTCACGGTCAGAACCCCCGTGCCTTTTTCTATCGGTCAAAGCACCATGATAGGAAATCTGGCGCAGCCCTTTTAACCCTCCCCCTCGCCTTCCGGGCCAATTCCGTAGCAAGGCGCGCGCATAACATACAGGTTGGTGGCTCCAATTTATTTACTTAACGACTGTAACCTCAATTTTCCGCTTTACACAGAAATAGACAGAATAGCAGAATGATGGTATCATTGCCGTAAATGAAGACGCCGGACGAAATCATGAAAACAACAACAAAGACCACTTTGTATCTGCCTGAACAACTACACTCAGAAGTCAAAATCGAGGCAGCCAGGCGGCGAATTCCCATGACCAGGTTGATAATCCAGGCTATTGAGCACGAACTTGAAAGACTCAAAAACAGCAAATAGACCGTCGATTTGAATCTCGACGGGAAATAGGATTGGTGGGGAAGGGTGGAAGCTAAAATATAAGGACGAAGCCTAATGCAGGTAATAATTGAAAACCCTATCCTCAACTCGCCTTTTCGGGAGCCGACGCGGCATTTCCGCTTTTCCGATGAAGGCATAACAAACGAAATAATAGAAGCCAGGCGCGTAAGCTCTTATTTTATTCCTATCGCCAAGCCGAAAAAGAAGGGTAAAGCTGCCCAACTTGCCTTTGACACAGAGTGGACCAAGGACCGCATTGAAGAAAACGAATTTATCAATCGCATTCGTGGCAGAGTATCTGTATGGCGGAAGGGGAATTATGAAGGGATTGCAAAGACAACCCGGCGTCTTTTGGAATACTGGAGAGATTCAGAAAGAGAACGGAAGCTTTTCTTCTGCCAGATTGAAGCTCTGGAAACCGCTATCTATCTGACCGAAGTAGCAGGTAAATACGGCGATTCTTGGATCGAGAATAGCCTCAGGCAATTCAATGCCGACGCCAATCCGGAGCTTTTTCGCGTCGCCTTCAAGATGGCAACCGGCAGTGGTAAGACTGTAGTTATGGCTATGCTTATCGCTTGGCATGTGCTTAACAAGCAGGCCAATCCCCAGGACGCCCGGTTCTCTGATACATTCCTTATCGTCACGCCCGGCATCACCATTCGCGATCGGCTGCGTGTTCTGCTTCCCAATGACCCGCAAAACTACTATCGCCAGAGAGACATCTTGCCCGTGGCGTGGATGGAAGAACTCGGTAAGGCGAAAATCATCATCACCAACTTTCACGCCTTTAAGCCGCGAGAACTGGTAAATGCCGGCAAGATCACCAAAGAGATCCTGACCAAAGGCCAGAATAATTCCCTTACCGAAACGCCCGACCAGATGGTACGCCGGGTTTGTCGTGAGCTGGGAAATAAGAAGAATATCATCGTCATCAATGACGAATCCCACCACTGCTATCGCCGCCGCGCCGATGGTGAGGATATCAAGCTCACAGGCGATGAAAGGAAAGAGGCTGAGAAGCGAGAGGAAGAAGCCCGCGTCTGGATATCCGGGCTGGAGGCAGTGAAGAAGAAGATCGGATTAAAGGCAACATATGACCTTTCTGCCACTCCATTTTTCCTGCGCGGCTCAGGCTATCCCGAGGGAACATTATTCCCCTGGGTCGTCTCTGATTTTTCGCTGATTGACGCTATTGAGTCTGGAATTGTCAAGGTGCCCCGGGTACCGGTTGCTGATGATTCTATGACCAGCGAGTTACCCACCTACCGCAATATCTGGGCGCTCATCCGGGACCATCTTCCGAAAAAAGGCCGCGGCACTAAAGACGAGAGCGGCGGAGGGACCAATTTACCTAAGGAACTGGAAGGCGCTCTCTACAGCCTCTATGGAAACTATGAAAAATACTACCGCAAGTGGGAGCAGAACACTGAAGCCAGGGCAAAAGGCCAGACTCCGCCGGTGTTTATTGTGGTCTGCAACAACACGAACGTTTCCAAGCTGGTCTATGATTGGATTTCAGGCTGGGACAAGAAACTATCCGATGACTCTACCGTTGTCGTTCCCGGCAACCTGCCGATATTCCGCAATTCTGATGACGGTGGCAACTGGCTTTCCACACCCAACACCATCCTCATTGATAGCGAGCAGCTTGAATCGGGCGAAGCTATGAGCAAGGAGTTCAAGAAAATGGCGGCCCTCGCCATTGAAGAATTTAAAAGAGAATACTCTATTCGCTTCCCTGGGCGAGACGCGGAGAAGCTGACCGATGAAGATCTTCTTAGAGAAGTGATGAACACGGTCGGTAAGCCGGGGAAACTCGGAGAGAATGTTAAATGCGTGGTATCCGTCTCCATGCTAACGGAAGGCTGGGATGCCAACACCGTCACTCATATCATGGGCGTTCGCGCCTTCGGCACCCAACTCTTGTGTGAGCAAGTAGTAGGGCGCGGATTACGCCGGATGAGCTATGTCCCAAACAGCGATGATAAATTCGACCCCGAATATGCCGAGGTCTACGGGGTGCCCTTCTCCTTCATCCCCTGTTCCGGCTCGGCCACTGACCCAAAACCCGGCCCTATGCCGACCCGCGTACGCTCCTTGGAGGAGAGAATCGCCTGCGAGATTACCTTTCCGCGTCTCACGGGCTATCGTTATGACCTACCCAGGGAACGTCTGACGGCTAATTTTAATGAGGATTCCCGGATGTCGCTGTCCACCCGCGATATACCGACAAGGACGGAAAACGCGCCCATCGTCGGGGAAACCAGCATACATACCCTTGATGACCTGAAAAACCACAGGGAACAGGAAGTGGCTTTCCTTCTGGCCAGACTAACGCTTGACAAGTATTTTCGTGACGATGACGGCAATGACAAACCCTGGCTGTTCCCACAACTCGTCGGTATCGCCCGCCAATGGCTGAAAACATGTGTCACCCTCAAAGACAACACCTTTCCCCAACTCCTGCTGTTAATTGAATTTGCTCACGATGCCGCCGACCGCATCTATAAAGCTATCATTGCCTCCCAGGATGGGCCTAAACATCTGAAGCCCATTTTGCGCTCATATGATTATACTGGTTCCACCAAGTACGTTGATTTTGATACAACCCGTCCGGTCTACTCCACTGACGCAAATAAGTGCCATATCTCTCACGTGGTGGCGGATACCGAATCCTGGGAGCAGAAGATGGCCCAGGTGTTGGAGGAGATGGACGAGGTCGTCTGCTATGTAAAGAACCAGAACCTCAATTTCACCATTCCCTATACGCTGGACGGCGAAGATAGGAACTATATTCCGGATTTCATCGTGCGTGTTAGTGATGGTAATGACGACCCGCTGAACCTCATCATTGAAGTGACCGGGGAGAAAAAGAAAGACAAGGCAGCCAAAGTAGCTACCGCCAGAACTCTATGGGTACCGGCGGTGAATAACCACGGAGGCTTTGGTCGATGGGCATTTCTTGAGATAGCTGACCCGTGGGATGCAATGAATACAATACGAGCGTTCGTCAAAGGAGTCAACGATGCCTCAAAACCGTGAGAGTGGTGATAGAGCAAGAAGATGGGGCTATGAAAACGCTCAAAATGTATCCGTCCATTTGGGAGCGACTATCATCAATCCTGGGAAAAGCAACGAATCAATGTGGAATAACCGCCGAATTCTAATCAAGTCCGCCCATTACGGCGACCCGGAAATTGGTGCTACCCTAGCCACAATAAACCGTGTAGATTCAATCGTAGCGGCTCTCCAAGACCAGGATAACGCTTTTACACTGTATGAAATCACGCCGTCATGGTTTCGGCAAAATATGAGGCAATCCCGTAGTTCTGGCGCGCAGCATGTTATGATGGTCAGGTGTTCCGATGTACGTGTGGCCGGACGATTATTAGGAAGGATGAGTTAGCTACAATGGAAAGAAACACCATAAAGAGAATCCACGAAGCCGTAGAGACGGGCAAACTTAGGAGCGAGTTTACGGCTGCTCAAGTTAATACTGTCCTCGGAATAAATTTTGCTGGAACGTTTCTTCCCAAACATCGAGTTGGTAATCCCGGCAAAAATACCGAGCTATTCGTACGAATCAGAGCCGGTTTGTATAAGCTGAATAACAAATAAGAGGCATCGTTATGGCAAAGGGTGATAAAAGTAAACCGCCTGTCAATATAGAAGCGTTCAAATATAAAGACCGGCGCGCCAACATACCCACCGAGGAACTGCGCGATTTCGTTGTCAAGGATGAAGCCAGCCCCAAGACCATCCTGTATCCCCGTGACCCATCCCTTGACCCCCAGCTTGTCTGGAAAGGCAAGGACGAGCAAGACGCCAAAGACCTTGAAGTGCCCGCTGTGCCCGTTTATATACAGGAGAAGATTCACCCCAAGCACATCATAGAAGACCTCCGCGCCCAGGTGAATAAAGGCAAGCCCGCGCAACTCGACCTCTTTGCCGATTTTAACGGCATTAAGTTTGAGGAGATGGTAGAGTTCTACCAGCACGAGCAAAACTGGTCCAACCGCATGATTCTAGGCGATTCCCTGCTGGTAATGACCTCCCTGGCGGAGAAGGAAGGGCTGAAGGGCAGGGTGCAGATGATTTATCTTGACCCACCCTACGGCATTAAGTTTGGCTCAAACTGGCAGGTAAGTACTCGCAAGCGGGATGTGAAGGACGGCAGCGCCGGAGACGCTACCCGCCAGCCGGAGCAAATCAAAGCCTTCCGGGATACCTGGAGGTTGGGGGTTCATTCCTATCTCGCCTACTTGAGGGATAGGCTGACGGCGACCAGGGATTTGTTGACGGAAACAGGCAGTGTCTTTGTGCAGATTGGAGATGAGAATGTGCACCTGGCGCGATGTTTGATGGATGAGGTGTTTGGGAGTGAGAATTTCATCGCGCTAATTTCTTTCTGGAAAACGACTGGAAAGGGTGCTTCCTATCTTGATGTAACAAATGATTTTGTTATTTGGTATGCAAAGGACATAGGCCAATTAAAATACAGGCAGCTTTACATTGAAAAGGCCTTTGGCGGTGAGCGAGCGAGTAGTTATACATGGATAGAAACAGCCGACGGAACAAGAAGAAGACTCACTACTGATGAACTAAGGACGGGTAAAATTATGCCCGAATGGAAAATATTGTCAGTACAAAACATGACATCGCAGAGCGGCGGCGAGAATTCAAGATTTCCTGTAGATTTTCAAGGGCAGAGATTCATTCCGAAGAAAAATTTTTGGAAAACAAACCCTGAAGGAATGAAGCGCCTTATCGATGCCAATCGATTGATCATTTCTGGCAATAATCTTAATTATGTGCGTTATCTCGATGATTTTAATGCACTTCCAGTGACAAATCTCTGGTTAGACACTGGTACAGCTGGCTTTTCAGGCGAAGATAAAATATATATCGTTCAGACAAATACTAGAGTAATTGAACGTTGTCTTCTCATGACCACCGACCCTGGCGACCTGGTTCTGGATCCCACCTGCGGCAGCGGCACTACCGCCTACGTGGCAGAGCAGTGGGGCCGGCGCTGGATAACCATAGACACCAGTCGTGTCGCCTTGGCTCTGGCGCGCACCCGCCTTATGGCCGGCCGTTTCCCCTACTACCTGCTGGCAGATTCACAAGAAGGGATTAAGAAAGAGACAGAATTGACCGGACGCACCCCACCAGACCACAAGACCGGCGGAGACATCCGGAAGGGCTTTGTCTATAAGCGTGTGCCGCACATTATGCTCCGGTCTATCGCCAATAACCCGGATATTAAAGAGGGCATGACCCGCAAAGAAATAGACGCCGCCATCGCCCGCTATACTGAGACGGAAACCTTTTACGACCAGCCCTATGAAGATAACAAACGAATCCGCGTTACCGGCCCATTTACTGTGGAAAGCCTATCACCGCACCGTATCATCGCTGCAGAGGATGAAAGGCCAGCTACAGAGGTTGAAGCTCAGAAAGAAGCTAGCGCCGGCCAGTTCGAGACAATGATACTGGATAACCTCAAAAAGGCTGGCGTGGAGAACCGGGTTAAAAATGAACGGCTCAAATTTGATCGCCTCGAACCGTACGCCGGGGAGTGGCTCCATGCTGAAGGTGAATACACTGAGAAAGATGGTAAGACACGCCGTGTAGCAGTGTGCATAGGCCCAGAGCACGGCACTGTCGGCCCCGACCTGGTAAAGGATGCCGCCAAAGAAGCGGTCAAGGGAGTGGGCTTTGATTTGCTCATAATCTGCGGTTTTGCCTTTGACCCGCATGTCTCCGAGGAAGCCAAACGATATGGCAAGCTGAACATCCTTATTACCCGCATGAACCCTGACCTGGCGATGGGAGACGCGCTGCTGAAGACCACCGGCGCCGGTAACCTTTTCATGGTCTTCGGAGAGCCGGACGTGGAAATCAAGCAACAGAAAGACAATAAGGTGGTTGTAAAAATCAACGGCGTGGATGTCTATGACCCGACCACCGGCCAGATAAGAAACAGCTCCACTGACGACATCGCCTGCTGGTTTATTGACACCGATTACAACGAGGAAAGCTTCTTTGTTCGCCATGCCTATTTCACCGGCGCCGAAGAACCATACGAGAAGCTCAAGAGGGCACTCCGGGCTGAGATTGATGAAGCAGCCTGGTCGTCTCTCTATTCCACAGTCAGCCGTCCCTTTGACCTGCCGAAGACCGGCAAGATTGCCGTTAAGGTAATTAACCATTACGGGGATGAGGTGCTAAAGGTGTACGAGGTGAAATCATAATCAATCCGGGTACAGGACGGCGTCAAAATGAAGCTTAGAAAAGTAATAATTAAGAACTTCCGATGTCTGGTGGATGTGACTATTCCGATTGATGACACGACAATCTTGATCGGAGAAAATAATTCCGGTAAGACTGCTTTGTTGGAGGCACTGAGAATAGCATTAACCAGGACAGGGCGAGGGCCTGCATTCGATGAATATGATTACCATATGTGCAAAGCGAATGATTCACCTCAGACCTGCGAAGGAATTGTGGTTGAACTATGGTTTCAAGAGGACGAGTCAGACCAATGGCCTGCATCCTTAACCCAAGCACTTGATGATGTCATAGCCACAGACCCTACCACAGACTTGGACTATATTGGTTTACGGTTATCAAGTAAGTATGATTCGATCTCTGCTGAACCTGTTACAAAATGGGAATTTCTTACGCTCGATGGTCAACCACGTGGAGGTAAAGGAGCTAAGGTATCTAATCTAGGCATGTTTCTTCCCTACATGCGTCTGTTCTATCTTTCAGCGCTTCGTGACGCCGCAGATGAATTTTCGCCCAGGTCCCAATTCTGGGGTCGCATACTTCGTGACCTAAAAATCAGTGAAGAACAGCGAAAAACCCTGACCGAAGAATTGGGAAAACTTAATTCCTCGTTGTTGGCTGCGGATCCAAGGCTTGGTCAAGTGATGGCTTCTCTTGGAGAAGCTCAAGAAACTATAGAGTTGGGAATGGGACAACAGACTTCAATACAAGCGCTACCCATGAAACCATGGGAATTGATGGCAAAATCTCAAGTCGTGATGAAGTCTGCCGGCACTGAAGTAGATTTCCCACTTTCGAGTTATGGACAGGGTATGCAGAGCTTGGCGGTTCTTTTTCTATTCCAAGCTTACCTTAATGTACTTCTTAAGCCAATGTTTGAAGAAGAGACGGAAGCAATTTTGGCGTTAGAAGAGCCGGAGGCTCATCTACATCCTCAGGCAGCAAGGGCATTTGCAGTGAGTCTAGATAAGATCGGAGGACAAAAAATCGTCTCTAGTCATTCGCCTCACTTCATTCAAGAGATTCCATTCAAGAAAATTAGATTGTTTCGTCGAAACGGAGCAGCATCCAAGATCTCTTACATTAAACAAAGATACTCGGTTTCTATTCCTGTGGAGGCAGCTTTGTCTGCGTTCTGCGAAGAGAATGCGACTAAGTTCTCGTATCAGAATAACATCTCTACCCTCTATCTAAATGGCAAGATGGAAAAAGATGAATATCGAAAACTTCTAACAATCTATCCTGGTCAACACGAAGTGCATGCAAGGTTAAAGCGACTTTTCAATGAATCGCAGATCTACCTAAGTGATGAGGATCTTAGTGACCTTGAGACCTATGCCAAGCGTATTAGAGGTGAAATATTATTTGCACGGTCATGGCTCCTGTGCGAAGGACAATGTGAATATTTACTCTTTAGATATTTCGCAGAACTTATGGACAAACCTCTTGACCGTGCTGCAGTGGCTGTGATTGATTATCAGAACAATGGATCTGCTGGAGCATTTGTGGGGCTGGCCAGGGCATTCGAGATGCCATGGATCCTAACCTGCGACAACGATAGCCAAGGGAAAAGTTGTGTCACTCAAGTCAAGAATCGCGGTTTAACCAAGAAGGAATGTGGCGAACTTGTGAAACCACTCCCTGAAGAAGGGATGGTCCTGGAGCAGTATCTGACCCGAAACGGGTTTATCCAAGAGTATATGGAAATCATGATAGAACGTGGAATTCATTTTTCGAAAGCGGAAGGTGAAGCCGGATTTGAAGATGAGATCACCTCAGAAGTACGGAAGGAGAGAAATAAGACCAGCTATACCAACGCTCTAATAACGAAACTCCGAAATAAAGGGGCAGATTGCTCGAGAGTTCCACCGTACTTCAAAGAAATCATTAACGAGATTGTCCAGAAGGCTGCGAAGTGAGTACAGAAGAATTTGACTTAGCTTGGGCAGAGTTGAGCTTGATTCAGAGGCAAGCTGCAGACTGGAACGAAGGTTCCTTGCTTGTCTTGGCAGGGCCTGGTTCTGGAAAGACCAGAGTGCTCACCTGTCGTATTGCACGCATTCTCGACTCAAACCCAGACAAGAACTTTCGTATTCTGGGTCTCACGTTTACCAACAAAGCCGCAGATGAAATGAGAGTCAGGGTTGAGAAATACGTGCCTGGTCATGAAAGGAGAATTTTCCTGGGCACGTTCCATTCTTTCTGTGCAGATGTACTGCGTCAACATGGGATGCATTTAGGAATTAACCCGAATTTCACAATATACTCACAAGATAATGAACTGCAGGAAGTACTTAATGAGGCGGTTGAAGAAGCTAGACATAGATTGGAGTTAGTGCAGAAGGTCCACAAAAAAACTTTACCCGTAATATTCCGCCTCAAATCGCTTCTAGTTTCTCCTGAAGATTGCCAGGGCAGATTTGACGACCCTGAATTCGGAAAGGTAATGGCAGCCGTATATTCGGCCTATGAGGCGCAATTGGCTAAACGAAACGCTTTAGATTTTAATTCGTTGATTTTCAAAGCCTATCAATTATTCAAGAGCTTTCCGGCCTTTGCGAAGCGCTATCGCACTGTGTACCCCTATATATGCATTGATGAATTTCAAGATACTAACCAAGCACAGTACGGATTTTTACGCGCTCTTTGTGGAGATGCGCACAGAAACGTATTTGTGGTTGCTGATGATGACCAAATTATTTACCAATGGAACGGAGCGAGTCACAAACGCATCAATGAGTTCATAAATGATTTTTCCGCCAATATCTTGCAACTTCCTACTAATTATAGATGTCCTCGAGAGATCGTGGAACTAGCCAATAACCTGATTCGCCACAATTTCTTAAGGCGTCCAGATAAGGCCCCTACCCAGGCATTTCGTTCAGCTTCTGGTAAGGCTTGTGTTCGACTTATGTCCGGATTAGCCACATTCGATGATGAAATGGCCGAAATAGCAAGGGATATTAAAAAATTGCATCTATCCCACCTAGGGTCTGTTGCTGTGCTCGCCAGGAGCCGTAGACTTCTCGAAGGAGCTCACCAAGCACTGTCGAACGAAGGATTACCGTCAGTAATATCACAGCGGAAAGACGAGTTTGAAAGTCTCCCATTGATGTGGCTACATGCTGTACTTCGTCTCCAGAACGATAAACAGAACCGAGGTTGTATTGAGACAGTTTGTGGGGTATTTGAAAAGATCACTCAGATTGATTCGGATGTTGAAAATGTTGTAACGCAAGCTCGGGCATCTAATCTGGGGTACTTAAATCAATGGACCAAAGAAATACGCCGAAGAAATTTAGTAGAACCAGCAAAGGAGATCATTGACCTTCTGTCACGCTTCATAACGGGAAGCATCAATTTTCTTATGTTCAGCAGGTACTGGCTCGAAAGGATCGAGGAGATTAGGCAAAATCAGCAGATACAACCAGACCCAAGTATCCAAATATTTGATGGCTACCAAGAAGAACGCCCTGTCTGGGATGGGCTAGTTGCGGAAATAACTAGGTCGCTGGGCGATGACTTGACGTTGGAAGCATTCTTACAGGAACTCGAAATGCATTCGAAGGAAACTTACCCGGGACCTGATACTATTATTCTCATGACAATTCACGGGGCTAAAGGAAGAGAATTCGACCATGTCTATTTAATTGGTCTTGTCGAAGACGAAATCCCTTCGTTTCAGAGTAAACAGAAGGGTACTGAAAGTCCTGAGATGGAAGAAGAGCGTCGCAATTGCTTTGTCGCGATTACACGAACGATTGAAACGTTGACGGTTAGCTATGCCGAAAGATACTCGGGCTGGTCGAAGAAACCATCAAGATTTCTGTTCGAAATGGGAATCCTAGAAAACGAGCAAACCTAAAATGAACACGGAAGCAGCTCAAAAAGAAATACTAGGACGGCTGTTTGATGGGAGTAACCGATAAAACACGGAAAATAATCTGGGGTCGGTCAGGCAATCGTTGCGCTATCTGTAAGCTTGAACTAGTTGTTGAAGCGACTGTGTTGGATGACGACTCTGTTGTTGGTGATGAATGCCACATCATATCATCACGTCCTAATGGGCCTCGATACGACTCTTCCTATCCACAAGAAAAGCTCGATACATATGAAAATTTGATCCTGCTCTGTAGAGTTCATCACAAGATGGTTGATGACCAGCAGGAGAGCTACACAGTTGATATTCTTCGCCAGATGAAGACGAATCACGAGGTATGGGTCTCACAGAAGTTATCGGTCAGCCCAGATGCAAAACCAATAAAATTTCGTCGGGTTAAACAGAACATTCCAGCCTATCTTGTACGCCTTGCAACCGGTAAGGAAGTTCTTAACCTTATCCTTCGCTCTTACATAATGTGGACAAATCACGATGAACTGAGCACTCGAGAAGAAGTGAACCTCGTTGGCGGATTTCTGCAGGACCTTAAAGACCTGGCTGATATTGGCAGTGAACTCGAACCAGCTAGCCAGGTCGAGGCAGCGTTCGATTTGACGAAGTCACTCGAAGAGCTCGAAGCTGCCGGATTCTTTGTCTTTGGTGGAAGGGAAGTCCAGCTAATAGAAGGGGGTAATGAGGGGCCTTCAGATTGGCCTGTCGCGATTATCTCTGTGCTCCGGAAGGACAATGGTGAAATTATTAATGTCAATCTGACTGATAAGACCAGACTGTAAAACAGGTTGCGAGCGCAAAATGCCAAACGGATATCTCACGAATGGCAACGACCAGCCAAAGGAATGAGAAGGTGAAACAAGAGCCATCACGAGTAGAGATAGGCTACATCAGGATGCAAGGTATCGCGTATTTCGTATTTGCCCTTTTGTTCGCGCGGTCGGCTGCGGTTGGTCCTGAAGCAGCATTCCTCAGCTTTGGTGAATCAAGAATACAATTTCCTTTCCCCTTGTGGATGCCGTTGAGTCTAGCGATTATCAGTTTAGTAATTTCGTTCCTGTTCTTGGGAACGTTATTCTATGCTCGTTTAACGCCTTTTGCTATAAGACTTGCAGTCTGGTTGTCGTTTCCATTTTACACAGCAGTACTTGCTAGCTTTGTGGTGTCTTGGCTGGGCGGCGTAACGTTTCTGGAAGGACTTCCTCGTCTCTGGTTCGAAGTCTTCTTTTGGGCGGGGGCGGTAGTATTTGCAATACTTTCGATTCATTTTATATTAACACCTTTACGTCGAAGGCGAATGACTGATCGCAATCGAACCTTAGCTGAATGGCTCAATAAGGCGAAAATGTTATTTCAGCATGTTATGCCAAAGGGAAAGTCATGCTTAGACTGCGGTTATTTAGCCTTTCCCGTACCGGTAGACCGAAGTGGTAGAGAAAAAATGGAACTACCTCGCAGTGTCCGATTCAATTGGAGAAATGAGAAAATGCTTGAGGGCACAGCAAACGCAATCTGCTACCGTAATATCTGGGACAATAGAAATGATGGAGGACGCGCTGCCAATCCAGATAGAGTTTTAAGAACAAGATATTGCTCTAAGTTTTTTCCGTATTTGGGTGGTTCACCGAAAGAGCACGCAGATAGTCATCGTTCGAGGACAAACAGGAGGTGGCTTGTTGCAGGCAGTCTAATGGGACCATACGTGGCAACAAGTGCCGGGTTTATAGCATCAGAGGCAGCTAAGAATGGTGATATCCCAATGGGGCTGATGGGAATAGCTTTCTTGGGTCTTTTGGCTCTCCTTGTGGTGGTCTTCTCTATTAATCTTATGCTGAATCGGAGTTAGAGAGCACGAGTAGGAGCATACCGATTTTCAGATTAGAATATTGGCTGACCCCCAACTTTGAGGCTGCTTTGCCCATCCCGAACTGGCGAAATTCAGCGGATGGTACCATCTCAGAATGCCCCCGTCCTGGCATGAAGCCCCGGCATCAGATTTCGAGAGAAGAAGTTAGCTCAATCAGTTCATCGTTATTGCTCTGGCACGTGCTGTAGGCTATGCCGAGCCACGAAAGAAACGAACGGTCGCTTCAAAAAAATACGCCGGCAATCTTCCGGCCACTCTGAGGACAACAAAAAAAGGGCAGCCAGGATTAACATCTCCCGACTGCCCCTAAAAATGGACATAAAAAAAGGCAAGGCAACCCCTACTGCATTAGAGGCTACCTTGCCTGTAATTTTCTACCCTTCGGACTTCGCTTGATTAGCCATCGTTTGAGTGGCTATCAGTAAACTTGCCCCGCTTCAACCGCTTTACCAGTCCCGCTTGACAGCTCACTGGTTTTCGCAGGGTAAGGCGTTCCCTTAGCTTTGAGCAATTATCACCCTGTTTTTACTCCCTACCCTATCAAGCGTTTTATCAGTAGCCCGCAACCCGCTGGCACTACCGCTTGTGGACTAGCCCATTATTTAGCCCGTGAGCCAGTCCACAAGTCGGCTTGTAGGGGTATCTTCAAAACAAGGCAAGTCTTTGCCCATAAGTGAAGTCCCGTTATTCAATTGTCCAGAGCCTTGTCCCCAGCCTGCGATACGCTAGCACTGGTCAAGTCCTGCAAGAGGTTTTCAGTCCTCTCACTGTATACATCGGTAAAAATCGCCAAAACGTTACACGAAAACCAGACTTTTTTGAGAGATTTTATGAGCCTTGCTTCTTTGCCTGTAAAGGTAGGTTTTTTCGGTAGGGGTAAGCGGATACCCCGCATACTTCTTATAGGCAATCCTGATAAACTTGTGGGGATAGCTTTCCAGAATAAGTCTGGCATCAAGCCTTGCCGAAACATCAACGGCGTGGTCATCGGCTATCATCTGGTGAAGCTCAACCTGATTGCCCTCTCCATCGGTTATCAGCCGGTCAAGGCTGTCTATCCTGATAGCTTTGGGACAATCACGATACAGGTCTTTTCCTTTGCATTTACGGCGTTGCTCTTGGCTGCACCGCCCGCAATCAGTGCCGTTAATCCGCTTGAACTTCTCTCTCCAGTATTGGGCAACATCGTAACAGGCTACCCTGACTAATCCCCCTTCGGTCAATTCCTTACCGAGTGCGTCATACTTGGCTTTGACTTTCGCCATCGTGAGCAAGAGGTCGTGTAAGAAGTCCTGCCTATCCTCTGGTCTTACCCTATGAGTGAAGCCCTTTGCTACCTTATAGAATGTAGCCCAGTCGCCCTCTAGGTGGCTGTAGCCGTTGCCATTGCCATTACCGTTGCCGTTGCCTTGATAGTGGTCAATCTGTGTGGTATATTCCTGATAGTCTAGCATTGTGGACACGCTCCCTTTGTTAGATTTGCCCTGTGGCTAGGTGCTATCTAGCCCAGGGCATCCTTATTGCCAGCCACAAGGCAAGGCTCTGGACACGGCGTATTCAGTTTTTAAGGTGCGTTTTTTATTTTCCAGCTTCATTGTCCAACAAAAAGCGCTTTTGAGATATTTCAAGCATTAGCTAAATTCTCACCCCCTCCCTCCTCCCCGTAAGAACTTAAAAAACAAAAAACGGAACTGACGACGGAGACCGGTGATGAGCGGTACCGGAAGACTAACCTGCGAAACATTTACTTAGAGTACGGCACTTGACACATTGAATAAAGCGGGATATTATTAACCTATAGGGTGTAAGGGTGCATATCGAGTTCGCGACGAATCGGCTGGCTGATGCAGGTGTTAGTCTAGCAGGGGCTAGTCGGCTTTTTGGCGTTCCGATTGGCCGGAAGTATATCCAGCGGCTGGCAGTCCTGAAAGCCACAGACAAATTCACCCATCTATTCGGGCACCGGGCGTTGAGGTTGCATCCCTTGAAAGGGAATCGAGCCGGACAGTATGCGATTACCCTTACCGGAAACTATCGGCTCATAATAGAAAGGGTCGAGGAAGACAGAGTTCGTATTCTGGATGTGGAGGATTACCATGGTGACTAAGACGGATACTTATCCCGACGTTGCTATTCCTCCTGGTGAGTATCTCGCAGAGGAGATTGAGGCAAGGGGAATCTCCCAGACGGAGCTCGCCAGGCGCATGGGACGGCCGCTTAACGCGATAAATGAGATAATTAAAGGGAAGAAGTCGATTACGGCAGACACAGCCCTTCAGCTTGAGGAAGTCATACCGGAAATCCCGGCGCGGTTTTGGCTAAACCTGGAGACCGACTATCAACTAACCAAAGCTTTGATAGACAGGCGTACCAAGGTCAAGTAGCCACACATAAGCTCAACGGGTTTACTGTTGGTTTCACTTTGTGGTTCTGACTTTGCGGTGCGGCCAGCCTGTCTGCTTCGATTGATGGCTCCGGCCATTTTCAGGGTAAAGGGCGTATTGAGGATTCGACCAGAGGTCATCACCGGCTTGTCTACCAGCCTGTGTCAGACGGTAGTAGGCGCGGTCGGGAGCATCAGGATAATTATCCTGGATAGAAGACCTTTCTGATTCTGATGTTAATTCTACCCAGCCGAGGCGTCGAATTACACCGAAATAGACCAGGAAGGAATGATACCTCATACGCGTAAATTTTCGGGAGACCTTCTTGAGCTCTCGCTCACGTATCTTTTCTGCCTGATCTTCAGTTACATCGGCACCACTTACCACCATGCGGCTGATGATTCTTTCGGCACGCTCCCTCGCCGTAGCCCGGGCGAGGGCTTCCTTATACTCGTAGTTGATGTCAGCCTGAGGAGCGCCTCTCTCAGGGTCTATTGGCGTTGAGCCTTCCGGTCCGTGACCCAGGAGATATTCCCGGATAAACCAACCGGCGCCAAAGGGTCTGGCAAAACCACCTCTATTCGGTCTTAGTGCTATTACCATGTCATTACCTTCTTTCTCAAAAAACCGTCCGCTCCGTCCTTAGTGTCCGCTTTAGCTTCAAAGATGGCGGACAGTAACGAAGTCCAGGCATCTATACTGTCCGCCATAGTGTCCGCCTTCTATACCCCTTCTTCGCCGAATACCAGGCGGCGGAGTTTTCCACGGTCAATTTCTCTCTGCTGAGCTTTTTCCCGGTTCAACTTCTGCCATTGCAGGTCACGGTAGTATTGCCAGTTCTCTGAGTCCGGCTCATGCCCCAGCGTCTTAGCGAGCTTTTCTCTTTCAGCCTCTATCACTTTTTCGACAAAGTTCTTCACCATATCGTGTGCCGTGATGAGCATCACCCACCCCATCATGTTGTTGAGATACCGCCCCAGTTCATCCATTGTCAGCCTCCTTATTGATTATTTTCTTTGTCTGAAGATTGAATGCCTGGCTCATCATTTCCAGGACAAGGGAAATGTTGGCAATCACCTCTGCCCTTCGTTCCGGCGGCGTGACCTTCAGCTTGTACCGCAAAGAGCCGCTGGCCGGGTAAACATCGATATACGCGACGCCACTGACTCCCTGCTGCTGGGACATCTGCCGGAACATATCGACCTGGTTTTGCATCTCTTGGTTGCCCATGTTATTCATCATCGAATGCTGCCTCCATCGCCTGTTTACTTATTTGATTGCCTGTGTTGCCGAATGTTACCGGCTGTCCCTGCGCCGGTCCGGATTGTGTTGGTTGCCCTGGCTGCGGCGGCACCATCCCCGGCGCCTGCCCCATGCCGCCGAACATGCCGAACATCTGGGAAAATACCTGGGACAGGTAAGGCTGCATGGTCTGGCTGAGCATGGACGCGAAGGGATTGGGACTCTCCGGCTTGGCTGCCTGGCGGACTATCTCATGCACCTGTCCACCGACCATTTGGGCAGCTTGTTCTGCCGCTGCCTGGGCAATTTCCCGGCTTTCGCTCTTGGCCTCGCGTAGTATCCTGAGTTGCGTCTCGGTGGTCTGCGCCTGGGCGGTGGTCAGTCCCTGTAGTATCATGACGTCTTCCATGACGGACCTCCTGGCTGCCTCCCAGATGAGTATCATGTCAATGGCCACCTGTTTCTTATCACCGTCGATGAAGGACAGGTGCTTGATCAGGTACTCGGGGACAATGACCTGTTTGCCGTCCAGCTTGGCCGGCAGCAGGGTTGTCTGCGGTGTCTGGCCATTGGATGACACAGGGGTGCCTTCCGGCTTTACCCGCTTCTTGGCGTAGTAGTAGACGGTGCGGCGTTTGAAGCCGAGATCGATGATCTGCTTGGCGGTATAGCCTTCATCGAGCAGCCGATTGATTTCGGTCTTCTCGTCGATGGCGTCGGTAATGGTCTCCGGCGTTGGTGACTCATCCTGGACTTCTGCCTCGTCGTCATTTGGCTGGATTACGTATTCTTCTTGCATAAATGACCTCCTCGTGATAGTTTCTCTCCCTGTTTCTTAATTCACAGTTTCATGGCGCACCTCCCTGTGAATTAATAGCCGGAGCCGACTTGAGGAACTCGGCCAGGTCAAACATAAGCCTCGCTATATCAAGGTCAGCTACGCTATGTGTCTGATCTAAGCCAGACAGAAGGAGAAGAGCTGCCGGAGTTCGAGGTGCCGGTGCTCACCGGTGAGGCCAACGAGGAATTATTTGCTGATTTGCTTTCCCACATGAAACGACGGGATGTCATAGTAGAATTTGATTCCAGGCCGCACATGGATCCCGGCATCAAGGGATTTTTCAGTCAAGCCGGCATCTGGGTGCGTCCCGAGGAACCGAGAGCCCAGCAGCTCAAGACCCTGCTTCATGAGATCGCCCACTATTATTCGGAGGGAGTATTCCATATACCCCGGCAGGATGCCGAGACCATCGCCGAGAGCGCCGCTTTTGTCGTGGGCACACATTTCGGTTTTGACACCGGTGTAAGGTCATTCCCCTACGTGGCGCTGTGGGCGAAGGATAAAAAGGTCCTGGAGAATAATCTCGGCGCTATCCGCAAGGTATCGACCACAATTATCGAAGCCCTGGAAGAAGTAAAAACGAGGATGCCGGTTTAGGAAATATGGCATTGGAGCTTAGACCAAATAGAGGCGGATTTTTAAGACCGTTCGGCTGCGGCTGGTTTATCCGGGAGTATCTTCTGGGTAAAGGGCCGGAAGGCGCGCGTGCCATTGATCCGGAACGCGGCGCCGCTCAGGCTGATATCAACTTTGAGTATAAGGAAGCACTCGCCCGGGCTACCGCCAGGGAGAGGGCTGAGAGGATTATCAGTCGCATGGTGGTAGGCGGCGCAGATGTCACCGAAGAGCAGGCGGACAGGATCTACGAGCGTGAGCTGAAGAGGGTTTCCCGCAAGTTTACCCACATGCGGTATCACTCGTTCCTGATGTACTTCGGTGTGCTCAAGAGACTCGGGTGGGTGGAAATGACCAGTGAGACGGAGCCGTCCTCTATCCAGGAGAACTATCCGCCGGCCCCGGAGCGGACTTACTACCGTCTCACGAAGAAGGGAGTAGAGGCCGGGGACGACCTCTGGTCCAACCCCCTCTTTACGCTATATCCCGAGATTGGCCCCAGTCATATGAAGAGGGAATAGACGGGTCAGTAGGTTCCTGAAATCGAAATATAGGCACGAAGGTAAATATTGGCTGATATTATTCTTGGCTCCGATCCAATCTCCCGGCCCAGCGCGTCACCGGCCGGGTACACCTATATCTACCTGGCCAGTCCGGCTACTGTAGATGGCTGGATTACGGCTTTCCAGGTATATTTTCATACCCCTCCTTCTGTGTTCAAGGTCGGCCTTTTCTATCTGGTAAGCGGCTCAACCTGGCGGTGCCGGAATAGCGTTACCGTTGAAGGCCTATCATCCGGTTCCCAGACAATCGACGGCCTGGTCATGGAAGTCAGGGCTGGAGACTACATCGGGTTCTGGCATCAGGGCGGCACGCTGGCAAGAACCGATTCCGGTGGCCCCGGCGCTCGGTATATCTCCGGTGAGTACGCGGATCCCGGTGATGAAGCTTCCTTTTCCCTGATAAGCTCCGGCCGTATCCTCAGTGTCAAGGGAATCGGGACCACGGACTTCGCCCCGCCGGCGGTTCTCGACAGCCTGACCGAAAACCTGTTCGATGATTTGAACCCTGTTTTCAGGGGATATCCCCAGCCTGTCTATGATTATTCTTTGAACGCCTCTAACAGCGAGGATGAGGTTACCCTTACGGCTATGTTGAATGGAGCAACGATCAGGTATTCTTACGGCGGTGTAGTCGGCAAAGAAGTACCTTCCGGTGTTGGCGAGACTATTCCCCTGGCTATCGGGGCAAACGTGGTTACAATAAGCGTTGAGAAGGCTGGCTATGAGACTAAAACTTATACGGTCACCATGACCAGGATAGGTATCGTCGACTGGGAATATATTTTACCCAATGGAGATACGGGCACGAAGTCCTTGAAAACTTATCCGGCTTCTCCCTCGTCTCACTACGATAAGGTGAGAGTGCAGACGACCGGTTCGAACGTATATTGGGATCTGGCTTCCGAAGTCGGTGACCTGTGGTCATTCGATAACCCGGTTCAGAGAGAAAACCCCGACGTTAAAAAGGTCAGGTTCTTTGTAGTCGGCTTCCGGAACAATCCACTGGCCTGGGGCAAGTTTGCAGTCTATACGAACGGCGCGCTGTACAAAGGCCCTCAGAACACCTGGGCAGGCTACCAGTCACCGGGCAGCGAGTATTACACCCTGACTTCGAATCCGATTACGGGCAACCCATGGACACTCGACGAGATTGACGCATTACTGACCGGGGAATATCACTTCGATTCCGGCATCCCGTCCAGAGTCGGGAGCTATTGGTATTATCTCTCCATCGTCTATGAGAACGCCTCGGTCCGCACCGACAGGGCTACCGCTTACACTGGGACCGCAGTAACGCTCCATGGCGCGGTAACCAATACGGAAGGGACGTTCCTTGATCCATATACACCGTTGGGCGATAATCTCCTCAGGGTGAAATTTGAGTGGGGCGAGACAATGGCCTATGGAAACAATACCGCTTACCAGATGGGGATTACCAGCGCTTTTAGCGCCAATCTCTCTGGGTTAAACCCAGCGAAGACCTACCATTACCGGGCTGTGGTCGAGGTTCGGGCGGATAGCAGAGCAGGCGGATTCGATGCCTACTATGGAGAGGATATGATTTTCCCGTCAAGCGGTGGTCCGGTCGGACGCTCCATAGTTGACAGGCTTACCGCCGAAGGTGCGATTTAGGGGATTAATGATGCAACGGTTTGAGTGGTACAGCGGGCCAATGAATGAGGTCACCAAGATGTATGAGCCCTTTTGGAAGGGCCAGTCTTTTACGCCTCAGATAACCCACAAGATAACGTCGGTCAAGCTATACTGCTACAGGGTATATTCAGCTTCAAGCTTCAAACTTACGGCAGCCATTTACGCGGCGCCCAGCAATACGCCGGTCGGTCCTTCACTGTCCCATGGCGAAATACCCGCGATCATACTACCGGAAAGTTGGAACTGGGTTGAAGTGCCCCTCGATGCTCCTTATGCCATCCTTCAAGCCGGGATCAAATATGCCGTAGCCTTCCATTACACGAGCACCAACTCGAATTACTACGTCTATTGGAGCATCGCTAACCCTGGAGACTACGCCGGGGGTGTTTGGCTTGATCAAGGCAGTCCGAATTATACCAGGGACGGTCGTTTTGAGGAGTGGGGTGAGCTATTGCCGGCAGGTGGAAACACTGGCGGCGTCACACATAGGCTCCTCAGTACAGGCGCGATATAAGACGCACTGTTTGATTTGTCTAGTCCAAGAATAGTGACAAAATTCGGTTGACTATTTCCGCTGAGTGGCTTTATTCTGAAAGCAAGAGATTACCGGGTGAATGACGGAGTGCCCTCAAGTAATGCGGGGAGATTATAGTGGGTTAGAGCGCAGGGTCCACTCTCTTCCCAGCCTGGAAATCTCACTTTTTTATCTGGTTTCCCACTTCTTCAAGCGACTCATTCTAGATTGTACGGTCTAGGATTTTCGATATAACAGCATATCAAAAATTTAATGGTGCCTTGTCATTATTATTTCCCTTCAGGGGCTTTCTGTAACCAGTAATCTGCATGGCTCTTTGTAAAGAAACATTTTATCTTTTTACCTTCTAGAGGAATCGTGATAGTCGTAATCTTTCCGGAAACACTTCTCTCGACCGTTGTATCATGTATAAAGGTCTTGAAAACAACAGTATAATCAGAGGTTGTCTCTTTTAACGCTTTTATAACATCTTGCCTACTTATACGATCGCCCAGATGTTGATGGTGATAATTGCATAAAATTAATATGTTACCGGCGTGCCTTGCTCCTCCAGCATGTACCTGATCGACATGGTGAGCCCTGATTAGTTCTCTTCGGTTCTCCTGTATTTCAACGTAGCTATTAGCGGGCGCTAGTTGTTCAACCGTACGCTCTGTCACACATATCTGACAATGCCATGCATATTGCTTCTGTTTGAGATCTTCTATATGTATTTCCTCGATTCTTGGTGACTCCCTCTTCCCACCATCTCCTCCATTTACATTATGATGACGTTTCCTGGTACCCGTTATACTTGTTGGAATATTCCCAGGATTTGGGATATTCTTGCTTGGATCGGGGTATCCTCCCCCATGTGTTCGCTCTGTACCTCCCGGCTCCGTTCCGGCACCTTCATCTTCTTCCCCCCCGTTTTCTTCATTACCTTCTTCTCCACCATCCTCGCTGGGTTGTTCTGTGGGGCCACTATAAACACTCTTTTCTCTAAATTCTTTGCGAACGGCTTCTTTAAGTATTATTGCTAGATATTCTGAAGTATTCTCAAAAGTTCGCTCAGCGAGAGTACGATAGAAAATTGCATCTAAGTTATCGAGTGAATCGATGAGATAAATAGTACTGGTAGATTCATCAAGAGCAGCATCTGCTGGAATAGTATAACGATAGCGTCCAACTTTGTAAGTGACTTCTAATGAGTTAACAATATTAACGCTTTTTATTTGCAATAACCGTTCGCGCCAATTATTTTTTATGCTATACGCACCAAAAGGAAGCCCCATGCTGTCGAGTCTTTTCCGTAATTCTTTAGCCATCTTACGTCCGCATAGAACCTTGAATTCCTCAAGGAGTCTTGTAGGCGCATTTCTAGGACCTTGTACTTGAACTGCAATCGGGTTACCAATGAAATCTCGAAGTGACCTGACCCCAAGTTGCTGCATATATGCAGTAATTGTGGCGGTTACCGATTTATGACTATGAACAACGAGTCGAATTCCTCGATTTCCTCGGATGTCTGTAATGGCTTTCGCCAATGTAACATGATCTGGTATGAATATCATGCTTTTTGGGCTTGAAGCAGAAGTTCTACTTGTTAATGAAATTTGCTCATTATCTGTTACCACAGGGATAAAAGGGATATCAGGATATTCCTGACTCCATGACATTGGTCCTCTATGGTGATTGATATGCCTGAGAATGCACGGCAGGTGAATAGCTAATGCACTTTGTCCTTGGGTATTTAACCATTCGAAGAATTCACGTGAAGTCTCTGAAGTCGGTTCTGTTCCGAGGATACCAATATCTTTGTAAAGCTGCTGTGTGTCGGCACTCAATCCTTTTCCCGAGATTCTGTGTTTCCAGGTACCCCAGTAATCGGCACCGCTACTTCTAAAGGCCAAGTTACCCGGCGCGTATAATTTTCCGTCTTCGGGGATGCACTCGATTCCGATGATATCTGCCTTCGCATTCTCTTTATGTTCATGTTTCGCAGCTAGCAGGTATGCGTTCAATCTTCTATAGAGAGCTTCGTATCTACTGGGATCCTGTTCCAACGCCCTTAGAATCTGCTCCGGTGTAGGAAACCCCCTAGGTTTCCAAGATTCTATCCGATCAAGCACGCTTGGGCTTCTTTCCATGATGTCATCATCGACCAAGTACAGTTCTTTTGAATCACTATCGTTTTGTACGAGATCTCCCACTGGCTTAATATACCCACTTTTACTCAAGGCAAATGCATTTCCAAGTTTATTTTTTAAGTAAGAACGAATTACTCTATCTGAAGCAAGCTCGGCTAGGTCGTTTTCTAAAGAATGGAACCGTACTTTCTCATCTTCAGAAAGAGCCCTATCTCTTGGGAAACCGGAGAGATGTATCTTTAGGAAATCCAGTACCTCAGCTTCAGTTGGGATTGAGCGGACATGCAAGCTCCCACGCTTCGCTTTCCTTACCGAGCCGACTTTCAATACATCGGCGCGAGGAATCTTGATGCTCCCTTCTAATATTGTAGATATATTCATCTTTGACGGTTTGCATAGTTCAGTCAGTGTCATCAGACTTCCCGACTGGTCCGGCCAAATCGGTAGATCTGCAAGAGTTGTCCATGGGTTCTCGGGATTTTCATCAATTAATCTCCAGTTATTCTTAAGCCAGTTCCATAACATCTTCCTCTTGACTTCATCTGTATCTTTTAGGTTAGCTCGTGCTAAAAATTCATTGAAAGTAAACCGCCGTCTTTTCCAACTGCCTTTTCTAAATATCCGATGACTAGAAATCCGGCGATGCAGTATGGGCGGAACATCTCCAAAAGGAAGTTCTGCTAGATTTAACCCAGCATATAGTTTACTAATGGGAGTCGCGGTTGACGTAGTGTCTGGAAGATAGACATTCCCGGGTAGACTCCCGAGGTGCTGGCTAGTAGGAGCATTCTCATAGATGGCCATCAAGGTATCTAGATAAAGATTAATTATACTCGGATTACCTAACTCTTTCTGCCACTCATTATCATTGTTCCAAGGGAAACAACCCGTTTCATGCCTGGGTTGAAATCGATTGATAACATCTGCCTCATCAAAGCTCCAGTGATTGTCACCCCAACCTTCACAGTCGCCGTCTCCAAGTAGCTTGAGAATTGGTCTTGGAACAGATGGATAAATTTGGTCCTCGTCGGACGGACACAATTTTGCCAACAAGGGTGATATTTTATCGTGTTCCCAGCTAAACATCGGTAACACAATACGTCGGATATGACCATCCGGAGCCTTACGCGGGCCAAATCTCACCGAAGCTTTAATTTTCTTGTTTTGGGAACGTTTCTTGTCACGCTGCACAATGGGTTTATTCTTTAATACTGGAAATGCTCCTGCGTCTAACATGAGTTCTACCATTTCACGCAGTGTTTCCTCGTTCACTTCCTTTGGATCAATCAATATGTTTAAAGCGATTGCACCATGTCGCGGTATTAAATCCCATCGAAGTATTTTTACTAAATTCGATTTACAAGCGTTCTCTATACATTCGTTGAAGGCATCACCCTCAACAGCTCCATGCCGTTCCAAATCCGATACGTAAGGAGCTGAGAAATTTAATCCAAGTCCTGTGCGTGCAGAATTGTCGTTACCCCTGTACTCTATGGGGTAACGTCGATGGCCGCGTGTTGTCACTGGTCGATTTTTCCCCTCAGTTCGCCATGATATCTCGGAGAGAAAATATCTGCCTTTACTGGTGTAAAATTCCGGAATCTCCTTATTAGAGTCCTTTGGAATCGGCACATCAAATAAACAGCAACTTTCAACGATTTTATCAGGCAACTCAGGGACATCTCCTGACGTAGAGCAAGTTCGATTATAGAAATTCAATCCGTGGATTTTCCGCATCCTGCCGCAACTGAATTCGAAGCGAGCTGTTCCTAATTCATGATGTACCAATTCTAAGACATATCTCTTACGCCGGTCAGGACGCAAGGCTCCGATAAAACGCAGAGATGCCTCCTTATAAGCCCTAAGGAATAATTCCTGAACTTTTGAATCAGTGATGGGATCAAACGATAGTGGCTCTCCCGAATCAATATTTAAAGGCTTGACCCTATAAGGTACCTCAATCAAGCAACCGCTAGCCGGAGCAGCATCATCTCGAACAGGATTTAGGTACGTTGCAGGTGAAGGTGACTGGTCTAAACCATCTTTATAGAGGGTCTGGTTTACCATCTTCCCGTCAGATCGTATGTTTATGCTGTCACCTATCGTGAAGCATGCTTTTATTCCGTGGTTCTTAATACCAATACGATTATGTTTCCTCGGCACCAGATCTCCGGCTCCCCTTACATAGGTTAAACGTTTCCAACCATCTTTATCTACAGAATCTCCATTACCTTGACAAGTCAACCCATTGATACCAAATAAAATCGTGGTCTGAGTTGAGTTCGCATCCAACTCATTTTGGATTAACTCAGCAACTAGATCATCTTGATTCAGTCCCCGAAGGAACTGCCAGAATTCGGGTACAGAATCGAACCTCTGTACGTATTCTGGTAAATCATTATGTGCTGCTGTCATTTGAACTTCCTACCATCGCAAATTATCTGGCTACCTCCTTTAGCTGTCCAATGATCAAGACCATCCCCTCCGTATCAAGTCCGCAATAGGCGAGTAGGTCATCTCGAGTCCTCGCTCGTTCCTCTGGTGGGACATCTCCATAAGTTATATCCAGATATCTTAAGCTAGCTTCTCCACCTTCAGCTATTGCCAGCCCTTCATATCCATGGCCTGTAATGGCGGGCAGCACAGCTTTTATAGACGCGCTACCTTTTTGCGTTGGATGATAATAATGAAAGCTGCGGAACGGGACGATAAGGTCCACCAGACGACTAATGATCGTATTGCTCCATTCGCAGTATTCAGGATGCGCCTTACCAAGATCACTGAGTACCCCTTGTTCAAACGACTGGTTGTAAACGACAATACTCCCTTCATTACCGATTACGTCATGTAATTGTATAAGCAGTTCCGGTCGTGGGTCCTGCGGACCGTCTGCGAGGTGCCAGTAATGCTGCGCTTCTGCGTCTGATGTAGCCTGGACATGTAGCGAGAACTGGAAAGGAATCTGCTGGTACGGCCTCGCCCCGTCGAAAAGAGGTACCGCTGGATTAATTGTCTCAAAATCCAGGAAATAGAGCGGATATTGAAGGGAAGATAGGAACTGTTTAATCGAAACGGCATCGATATACGGTTGGCCATTCACCACACAAGCACACTGAATACGCTGCTTGTCGTTCAGTTTGTAGCCAGCCGGGATATCGGTGATATTTAGGACATCTCTGCCATACAGTTCATGGGACTTTTTGCCGCCATAATACAGGGTGAATACGCTGTGTTCTGGCAACCCTTCCCAGCAATCGGTCAGGGGGCAATCATAAGGGTTACTACAGTATGGGCCGATAGCCATTGCAGGGCAAACCGGCGCGTCGATATTCCCAAACATTTGGGTAATCCTGTCGCGTATGCCTTCACCGGTAGCGGTTACTTCGCCAGTAACATCCTGGATGGTAAATAGTTCCTCCGGATTAACTTCCCCGTTTCTGACGTACTGGTTATTGATATAGGCGAGGAAGCACTTCCTTATCTTCAACCCGCTGTTTTCCAAGCAGAGTTTCTGGAAGGATACGTCATGCAGGTTGACTTCCTTTACCGACGTAGAGCTCTTGACCTCGATGATATCCCATTCGTTTTCATTCACGGGGTTCAGGATATCAATCCGTGAATAGGTGCGTCCGGACAAAATACCGGCTTCAAACAAGGGCTTTCGCTGTCCGAGTAGTTCCTTGGTCAACGCGATATTACCCATGAAGTCATCAGCCGGAACGTCTATTCCACCGGGGAAAAGTTTCTTGGCCAGCTCACCGACGAGGTGTCCCTGGTCGAAAATATGCTGAGTGGCCGTGTCCGGTTCGGGAATTTTCCCCGGCTCGTTACAGGCAATCCAGAGATACCTGGGACATTGCAGTCCATTGAGGTATTTTGACTTTGATAGTAATCTATTCGGCATAGCCTTCTCCTTCGGAGTAGAGAATAAAAAGCAGGTGTTTGGCGCGACTGATTGTAGTGTAAAGAGCCGCGGGACTTGCCCACCGTTCATCATTGCGGTCAACGTCAATCATGATTATGGCATCAGCCTCGCATCCCTTGAACTTCATATACGTGTGATAATGAATCCCATTCGGTCTCTCTTCCGTGGTCTCCGTGATATGGAAGATGCCGATAACTGGGTTATTGCCGATGCAGGTGTGTTTCATGGAATGACCGCCCAGGATGACGATCCTCTCCCGCTCCATCTCCTTGTTGTTCACCAGGTCGTACAGTATCTTTCCCAGTTGCCGGCGCCTGGCACCCGCTTCTCGGATGATGTATTCGACAATCGGCTCTCCACCAGGAGCATCAGGGCTGAGACGCATTTTCCTTTTTGTAAGCGGATTCAACTTTTCAAAGATGCTTCTGGTATTCCGGCAATTGTCGCCCAGGATGAAGGGTTCCTCGCTTATCGGGAAATTGAGTTCGACTCCGTAGAGATTCTGGTCGGGGTCGTAGAAGATGTAAAAGAGCCCGTCGTCTTTCACCATCTCTGTGATGGTGAGCCAGTATTCAATGTGGAAGTCCTGCCCTTCATCCACGATAACGGCATCATATTTGATGGGCCTGGACTCTATTGACTTGGCGAAGGCCTCGGGTACCTGCCTCTGCCAGAAGTCCGTTCCCTCAGCCATGGCTGGCGCCATCCCTGCTTCTTTCAGGCGGTCCATGCAGAACCGGTGGTAGTTGGAGGCAGTTACGTTTTCCAGGTCATTCACCTCGGCGGCAAGCTGCTCGCCAATCAGCACATTATAAGCAAGTAGAAGGATACTCTTTCCTTCCAGTGCCAGTTCCCTTGCCTTTTTCACTGCCATAATGGTCTTACCTGAACCGGCGCATCCCTCTATCAGTGCCTGGCGGTGGTTTGTAATGAAATCGAGCATCCTGCACTGGTTCTCCGTCAGCCGGAAGATGATCTCCTCCGCCTGCCCCAGTCTGTCCCGGAGGCCCGTGCCGTACTCGCAATGGGGCATGAGAACATCGTGCAGCCGCCCCATATCTTCTGAATTCATCGATTCGCTTCGGCACTTCTGAAAAGACCTCATGATTCCTGGGATTACCTCCCCGATATGTTCAAGCTGCCCGCCAGTGACGCATATCCCTAGGTCGCCTCCCGAGGGGAGCCTATCCATTGAGGAATAGACGTCCGGGAAGCAGACGGCGTGGGCAAAGGCAAAGCCCGGGGCGTGTCCGAGCTTCTTGCTGATGAAACCGCCCAGCTTGTACTTAGAGTCCTCCGCCTGGGAGAAGGGGCTTAATCTCATCGGCTTGTCGTTCTGGTACCAGGTGCCGCTCTTCCCTTCGTAGCGGATGGCGCCGCCCTTTACTTCCAAGACGAGGACTCCCAACTGCTGGTGGACAATGAGGAAATCGATCTCCCCGTCGATGAACTTTCCCTGTTTGTTCCGTGTCAGAAGGTCAAAGGAATGGAACACAGTAAAGCAGTCATCCAGACCAACACGCAGGACATCAAAAAGTCTACGCTCGGCGCTGCTCTTCGTCGTGTCCGGCAATACGGCCGGTATCATCTTTGCCATGAGCTGTCCTTTAAGACATCGAGGTTTACTGTCTTAACTCCGCTTAGCTTCTCCCTAAGTACTTTCAGATTAATCACGTCTTCTTCGTTGTACTTCAGCAGCGTAGCCAAGGCTTTCCGGTCACCGAAGTTCTGGTATCTATGCCAGAACATTACGGCGTCCCATCCATTTATACCATTAAGCTGCCGGGGAATGCCCAACTGCTGCTCCACCGCCTTAAAACCACCCTTTAGGTTGCAATGCCAGCAATCATACATCAGGTCGTGGTGGTGAAAAATATCGACAAGGTTGATGCCCAACGAGCCATGAATAAAAGGTAGATCAAACCGGCTGCCGTTGTAAGTGTAAATGGTATTCACTCCATCGATAGCTTCACGCAGATTATCAACGGTCACATCTCTGCCGACCAATTGCACAAGCCTGCTCTCCCTGCCGTTAACCAGATATATGCCGATAACCGTTATATCCGCATATACCCAGGATAGGCCAGTTGTTTCAATATCAAGATATGCGTCAAACACGTTTAGTATTTTAATACCCTTTTGCGACAGCCCTGTGTCAATTCGCATAGTTCACAAATTTTATAAATGGGTGAAGCGCTTTCATGGCCTCAGCTATCTTTTTTACTTGCCCATCTGCTTCTTCTTTGGTTATTTCACTTTTTTCGAAGGTCTTTGTTAAAGTGAACTCTAGACTTTGGTATTTCGGAATATTTTCTTTGATAGCCTTACCGATACGAATCAAACTGTCTTGATTTATTTTATCAACTGATAAATTCGATAGCTCATTGGGGAGACAAGTTGGATATCCATTTTTAGTCTTAGGATTATATCTGTATAATTCGATTTCATAATCGTTAAGCATCTGATCTTTATGAAGAATTCTGAGCAAATTATAATCATCTTTCTCTATAAGCTTAGCCAGTTTCTTCATAGATTCGCCGCCATCCTTATTACCAATGTGAGCAAAAACGTAAAGTCTATTTTTATCTAACATAACCCATAAATGGGCTTTTTTAGCTCTTTCACTTGATATGAAGTCCGCTTCCTTCTTTTCACGTTCTTTAGAATCTTTTATTTTACTGATCTTGAGAGGCACCTTTTTACATATGAAATGCACGTCTGCTTCATGTATAATTTGTTTCCTCTTCCATTTGAGCCCTTTACTAGGGTCCGAAAACTCTTTGTACTCGCTTTTCTCCAAGACGTCTTCTCCCAATGCCCACAGTTTATCTATCAACACCCATCTAGCGTAATCAAATTGTTTCTGGCTCTCTTTTTCTTTAATACCCAAAAAATTGAAATCATTGGCATCAAAGCCAGGGAATGGTCCCAAGCCGCAATTTTGCAGGTAGGTGTAAAATTGCTTCACAATAAATTTATCCTCGGCTTCGGTTAAATGCTGCTTTTTAAAGAAATCATAAATATCTCTCCATGTTTTTTGTCTCACTACCTTCTTGAAGTCAGGATAAGCTTGTAGCTGATGTTTGATATGGCCTTTTATTTGATATGGTCTTATCCGATCATTGGTTTTGCTTTCAATAGCCAGAATGAAGTTACTCCCTGTGACCCAAGCATCCGGCATAGTATTTTTCTTCGGATAAGTCTTATTAAAATCCTCTAATTCTAGTTCTTCTTGCCAACTTGGTCGTATGATAAGTAAAAGTTTTATAATTGTTACCTTTCGTTGGAACATCTTTTTAAGTGAATTATCAAGCCCCTTATGTGATTTAAATATGTCAAAGTCAAAGGGCCCTTTCAGTCCAGAATTAGAATCATTACACATTTGGTTAACGAATTTTTTAACAAGCCGGGAATTTCGATTCCTATAGAGATGAGCTAAGAGAACTATAAGTGCTCTTGTAATGTTATTCTCTATCTGCTGTCCTTTTACTAATCCTTCTTCTATGTCGTTTTGCTTACGACCCCTGGGGCTTTTACAAGCGTAGAAAATATTAGAATGCGGATTTTGGTCGAAACTCATTTTAACCATCTATTGACCTCTCAACTATACTGATATACTCCATCAGGCATCCCCGCCTTATAGAATATTCATTTACTTTCCCGGTTTCTTCCTATATAGTTGCCTTACAGCATCCGCAGTTTCAATAACCGCTTCACGGATCTCTGGCGGCTCCAACACTTCGATCTTTTCACCCCATCCCAGTAGCCACGAGAGAAGCTCGTAAGTATCGGTAACCTTCATCATCATTATCATGGAGCCGTCCTTCTGCTTCTCCAGCATCTGTGAAGGATGCCAGATTGTCTCGCTCATAAGCCTCATTATCTCCGGATCCTCAATTCTCAGCCGGATGGTCTTGACCTCTTCTTCAACAACTATGCCCCAAGAGGAACCAAGGTACTCGTTGGCGTCGAAGTCGGGAGGTATTGTATAAGTCTCCGGGGTCAGCTCGGCGGCTTCTATCCGCTCAATCTTGAAAGTACGAATTGACTCTTTTAGGTGGCAGTAGCCTATCAAGTAACTGGCGTGCCCGGGCGCCGCCGGCTCGATGTAGTACGGCTCGATAACCCGTTCCATCGCCTTTTGGGCAACCAGCGGACGATAGGTTATTTTCAACTGCCGCTGCGATACCCATGCCTCCGCCACAGTTGCCAGGATACGAAGATGCTTCTCATCCTTCGGCAGCTTCTGCATCCAGTCCATGGTCTTGCGCACTTGCTCCGCCAGCGCCGGCGGCAGCACGGCGCTCAGCTTGGTGAAGGTAGCATCCACATTGGGGTCGTAGCGGTGCGAGTAGTTCAGCATCAGCCGAGCGGTAAGAAAGATGTTCAACGCTTCGGGAAGAGAAAACCTTATGGGTGGCAGGAAGTGTTTCTCATCTATTTTCCAGCGCTTCTTATCGTCATACACGGGGACGGTAAGATCGAGACCCAGGGTCACAAAATCACGGTATATCGTCCTCTCGTTGACACCGAATCTTTCTGCCAACTCCTTGGCGGTATAACCGGACGGATTATTAAGCAAGAGGAGCCATATATTCATTAAACGCTCAGTCTTCTTTAACCTATCGTCCATGAAGACCTCCTGACGTACGGTTCTGGCTGCATTATAGCACTCGGGGTATTGATGTCAAAGCATTTATCAGGTTCGTTCGTAAATATTCTTGAACATTCATAAAAACACGACATTATTACGACAATATGCTGTCGCAGAGCGCTGCTAGACTTAGGCCATGAAGTTAAAACCGGGGAGGTCAGAGATGCCATGAAAACGATAATTACAGCCGTCAGCATATTCATAATTGCATTCCTTTTGATAACAGGCTGCTCCGAGGCGAAAGCCGCGCCGCAGGAATTGGCAACAGCCACGCAAAAGATAGTGGATGAGGTCAAAGAACAGGACAATTCCGTATTCGAAGATATACAGCGGAATATAGACATGGTGAACAAACTGAAGTCCGATATCGAAACTTCAAAGGAATCTGACAAGCAGAAACTGTTAAACAATGTGGTGAAGGACCTTGAAAAGGTAGCCAAATCCTATGAGGACCTCTCCGAGAGGAGGGAGGAAATCAGAAAAACCCTACTGAAGAAAATAGACGCCATAGAAGACCTCCAGGGAAAGGTGCAAAAGGAAACGGCCAGGTTGAACAAGCTGCGGAACGATTACTCCAACACGCTGAAAACGTTCAACGACCCCGACCCGGAAATCGTGAGAACCAGAAAGGCAGCATTGACGCAGGCTATTAAGTATATCGATATGCAGCTACAGCTCTGGAGCGAGTTCTACAATACCGAGAAACAAATAAGGGATGAGACGGTAGTGGTCCAGCAGCGAATAGACAGTTTCTTAAGCGTCATCGAAAGCTCGGCGATACTGTTCCGGGAAGGGCTGAACTTGCTGAAGCTCCAAAGAGATATCAACGATGCACTGTCGTTGTTCACGCAGGACTTGCCCAGGATGGAGCAACTGTCTCGGGACATGGAGCAGTCCTGGAGCCATCTGGACACGTTGGTTGATACCCTGACTTCCATGAGTATCGACATAAGCCACAACTAATCGGGGGGTGAAATGAGCGCAGAAGAACGCCTTATTGAGGCAATCGAAGAAGATGAAGAGGAGGGCGAGATTATAGGGTCTCCAGCATGGCGGGAGAAGCAACGCCGACGGCTCGGGCAAAAGAACCGGGCGGCCATTAACCGGTTTCTCGGGAAGTGTAGGCGCGCCAACCATGTCGCCATATTACCCAGGTATTACGGAGAACTGCTGACCTGGGCACTCCATCAATACCTAGAAAGAGAGGACTGGAAGATCTCCGCTACTCTGGGCTATCGTGGTTCGGAACCGGCATATGTCAACGTCGACACCGGTGGTGAAACTGAAAACCTGCTCATGGATGGCCAAATGCTCATCGAGGAGGGAGACGCCCGCTACATCGTTACCGTGGACGTTAACCCGAGGTGGCGAGGCTCCGTCCAGATGGAAGGCCCGGTAAAGAAGAAAAAAGAGATGGCGGACTTCATCGTCGGCGTGCTGACCATAGCCGAAAAAGAAAACTTCTACCGGGGCAAGAAGATAGAGTTCTCCGGGCGGATACGCTTCCTGGATGTAAAGGACAGGTCATGGGACAGCATCGTGCTGGACTCTGAAACCAAGAGAGAAATCAAGGCCAATACCGTGGACTTCCTCAAACGGGGCGACGAGTGGAGCAAATACGGCATACCGTTGAAGAGAGGTATACTGCTAGCCGGTGAGCCGGGCACAGGTAAGACCATCATCTGCCGGGCGCTTATGGCAGAAGCCGACGGCATAACCTGCATTACCACCAATGGCTATGCCCTGGATGATGACGACTACATCACCGAGCTTTATGAACTGGCTGAAGACCTCAGCCCTTGCATCGTCTTTATCGAAGATATCGACCTCATCGGGCAGAACCGCATGGAGTTCGGCTACCAGAGAGGCTCGGCGTTGCTCTCACTCCTTTCCGTGATGGACGGGGTCGAAGAGCAGCGAGAGGTGGTTACTATCGCCACTACCAACTGCCTTGAGACCTTGGACAAGGCGCTGAGCGAACGCCCATCACGCTTTGACCGTGTGATAAGGCTTTCCCGCCCGTCAATAGAGCAGCGGATTGAGCTCGTCCGCCGCCTCTGCGAGAAGATACCACTGGATGAGGAGACTCAAGAATATATCGCCAGTAAAACGCAGAACTGCACGCCGGCGCAGTTGCAGGAAATAATCTACAGCATGGTTATCCAACGAAAAATGGAATCGCCGGAACTAACCTATGACAAGGGTGAAATTGACCGTATCATCTCAAGGATAAACAACGGGAAAATGCACCGACTGGGCTTTGCTGGAAACAATAATAACAACGGCCACAAGCCAATTCAAATAACGATAACATGAGGACGAAGATAAACGCAGCTTGGCAAATCTTGGGACACTAATGTAGAATTGACCCAATTAGCCAAAACCGGTCGGTAAGGTGAATTAGTGGGATATTATTTATATGACGCACGTGGCTATGTCGGTGACTTGACTTCAAATCACGGATTGCAGCTGATGTCTGACTATATAAGAAAAACTTCGCAAGTTCTACTGGTCAAGAAGTTTTTCGAAGACGGGTATGCTCCTATCGTAGAAGACCTAATCACCGGTCTCAGAAATCTCCATCCTGAAGATATTGGCACGGCGCAGACTATTAACAACCTGTTGGGGTTGCTCGCTAAGTGCGACTCTATTGCCATTATCTCTGATGGGGTAGGGATCGAGTGTCCAGAACTAACGATTCATCGTGGAACTCATGAGATCGGCGGGAGTTGTATTGAGTTGTGTTCAGGCTCCGGTAACACCCGCATAATTTTCGATATTGGGCTGCCTTTGGTAAATACAGATATGACCCCATTTGACTGGGGAATTCATCGTAAGTTGACTTTGCCCCAATTACTTGGAAAGGGGATATTGCCATCGATCGAAGGGCTATATAGTAACGATAAACCGACGGTAACAGCGGTAGTGCTCTCTCACGCGCATCTTGACCACTATGGGCTTCTGAAGTTTGTTCATCCCAAGATCCCTATATACATGAGCGTGGGAACGAAAAGCCTGACCGAGGTCTCGAACACGTTCTTGAATACAGATGTGAAATCTGAAAAAATCGAGCTCTTCGAAATGTGGAAGACATTCAAGATAGGTGAATTCACCGTCACTCCTTATTTGATGGACCACTCGGCTCCTGATGCAGCCGCTTTCCTTATCGAAGCTGATGGACAGCGCATTTTCTACACCGGTGATTTTCGCGGTCATGGCCGTAAGGGCATACTACTTGATCGACTCACAAAAGACCCTCCGAAAAACATCAACTATCTCTTAATGGAAGGCTCGATGCTGGGCAGGGATGAGGGGCTATTCGATAATGAGAGCACGGTTGAGCAGGCATTGGATAATTTAATCCATTCTCATAAAGGCCTTAGCTACGTTTTTACTTCTTCCCAGAACCTGGACCGGCTTGTTTCTATATATCGGGCGGCTAGGCGTAATAGTAAAACACTGGTCGTCGATCTTTACACCGCGTTCGTTCTGGATAAACTCAGTGTGATATCAAAGAGTATTCCTCAGTTCGACTGGGATGGAGTCCGGGTGCTCTATTCTTACTACCATGCTCAGAAACTTGCGGATCTGGACAAGGCTCTCTTGTACAAATATAAAATTACCAAGATCGAGTTTGAGGAAATCCGAGATAACCCCGGCGATAAGGTGCTTCTGGCCAAAGATAGCCGCTATTTCCGCAATCTGATCGCAAAATTGAAAGATGCTGGGAAGGCGATAGCTGTCTTTTCCATGTGGCATGGCTATCTTGAGAGAAGTAACCTCGGAGATTTTCTTATATCGAATGGTATTCCGCTAGAAGAGATCCACACCAGCGGCCACGCTTACATTGGTCAATTAAGGTTGTTGGTAGATGCTTTGAAACCCAGGTGGATTATACCAATTCACACTTTTCACCCGGAGAAGTTTTACGACATGTTTCCGAATGTAATTCAAGTAGAGGATAAAGAAATTATTACCCTCGCTTAAAGGATGGAGAAATTATGGAGGTAAACACCGTGGCCGAGTCGTCACAGACAAGATGCAGGGCTCTATCAACGCCCTTTTTACACGACTTTAGTAAACCCGATGGTCTCTATAAACCGTTGGTCGAATTGGTGCGTAAGAACAAGGATCTGCATCTCGAATTCCACGGTCAGCTTAACGACCCCGATAAACCTGAGATTGCTCCTGAAGATGAAGCTATAGGTATTTACTACAAAGGAAATTGCATTCTGGGATTACATTCGAATCATAAGGTAGAGATACACGATGCCTTTACGAACGATTTGAATATACCGAAAATTCTTCATAATTCTCACGATGTCCAAACGTATCTCGGTTTCGTACCAGAGTTGATGTACCGAGTTGCCAGCCGGGGAAAGAAAAGTATGGAAATTGAGTATGAACAAATGATAATCCGGGCGAACAACCGAGAAAAGCGCAATAACTCTGAATATATAATTCTAGCAAATCAATATGACGTCGGGGAACGATGGGACCTCTTAGCTATGAAATGGCCGCGCAGGAAACGCGGGGGGAACAATCCTGTTGGACAGCTAGTTTTAATGGAAGTAAAATACGCTCTTAACCCGGACATACAGGATGCTGACCAACAGTTGACACGGTACTATAATTATATCTGTCGAAACCTGGACTTGCTGTGCACGGAAATGGAACTCATTTTAAAACAGAAGCTTACGCTAGGATTGATTGAGCTAACACCTGCACAGTCGGCTCAATTACAAAAAGTAAAACTGGCTCGTGACATAAACAAGGTGGAAATGATTCTCTTTTTAGTTGATTATAACCCCTATAGCATTTGGATGAAGAAGATGATTAGAAAAGCGATGGTTCTACCTTTTAAGAGTCAAATTCGGATTAGGCTCGGGGGTCTAGCTATGTGGGAGCAGAGTTCGACAACATTGGAGAGGGTTGCCGAATCGTTGGGTGAATAGCTAGGGCATAATAATGGCAAGAAAACACATCGGTAGAGCGGTTAGAGGAAGTCAGTACCATCTCCAGAACCTCGTTAACGAATTTCCAGTAAAGCTTGGCAGCTCTATACTATCAAACAACTCTTCATTATTTGCATATGCCACGGAATTACCCAAGTGGATCTCGCCGCTTGCCTGTCAGAATTATTGTGAATATCGAGACGGTAATTTTCTTCAGGCTTTGGGACTCGATCATCTGAGAGCCAATCTGTCCATCCTGTGGCCGCGATTCGGTCCATCCTGGGATGCCCTTGCGACGGTAGCCGGGAAAAATGGCGGGACCGGTGTCATACTTCTCGAAGCAAAGACCCACTTTAAAGAGCTCGGTATACCGTCTTACGCCTGCGGGGCCAAGGGTGAGAGCCTGAAAAAGATCAAGGCGAGTTTGGCCAATGTGAAGCGTGTTTTAAGTGTGAGTGAAGACTCAGACTGGCTGGGTAAGAATTATCAGTATGCGAACCGGTTGGCGCATCTCCTTTGGCTGAATGGAAAAGGGATTCCTACCTGGATGGTGTTTCTTTATTTCACCGGCGACCGAGAGCAGAGAGGTCCAGGTACGGATTTCGAGTGGAAGCACAAACTAAACGAAATGAGGATTGAATTGGGTTTACCTCAACATCATATCCTCAGCGAAAGAATTATCGATATATTTATGCCCGTTTCTTGAATATTTAGGAAACGGCATGAAATAAGGTAGCTCGTCTCACGTCGCTTTAGGAAGCCTCCCCGTTTGGGAGGCTTTTCTTTCTACTTTTTTCCTCCGTCCGATTCTCCGGGGGAGGGCGATAATATAGCGCTTTCTTCGCGTCCAATAATATGTATTTTTGTTGGACAATGAAGCTAGAAACATGCACTTTAACAACTGAATATTTGAAGCCTCAACATGAACGCTTGCCCTCTTTGAAAGGGGGGAATATGAGTTCAAGCGTAGCTGTAGCACCAGACGGCGGTAATGCGCCACAAGGCTATTGTAACCGGTGTCATAAGGTCTGGATACTCAAAGAGAGGCAGGGCATTTGTTCGTGGTGTCATAAGCCGGCAAGCTGTATAATCGCCACGTCAAAGCCCCGCCATGTAAAGTCTAGGTCAAACCGCCGGATAAAACAAGCCGTGTCCGGCAACGGATACGACCAGCTCACCGGCGAATACCTTACCTATTATCGGATAGCTTCTAGGTTTAGCGGTAAGGTAAGGGAGCAAGACAAGGGAGACGTGCTCCACGATATAATAATGACCCTTGCCGATGTGGAGCGAAACAACGGACACAAGCCCTTCACCGAAGCCGGAATGTATCGCATCGCCAGCCGGACAGTCGCCCTCTACTGGCGAAGCCATTACAAGTATACCAACGGCTTGACCTGTGGTAACTGTAGCAAGGCACAACGCCGAGCCTGTAAAGAGAACTATCTATATGGTAGTTGCCCCAAAGCTATCAGTCTGGAGAGCCTTGATAAGCCGGTGATAGACGCCGATGGCAACACAACCGACCTGGGCAACCTGATTGCCGATGATAAAGCCCTAGACCTGGAAGCCTGGGCGGATGCCAGAACGTTCCTGCTAGGTTGTCCCGACAGGCTGATAACCATAGCTCATAAGCGAATGGAAGGAACACCGCTTACTAACGCCGATTTGCTTTATCTTTCAAAATGGAGAAGGCGAGAGCAAAAAAGTATGCTCAACTGGACAGGTTTTATACCCCAATCCGCAACTAATATAGTGGAAGCACCGGTAATGCCAGCGAGTTAGCGGGTTACCGGTAGCTTACTACTAGGTGAAGCCGGTAGCCTTGCCCACTTACCGGATAGCCAAAAGGGGGTCAGTCAAATAGAACAATTGAATATTGAGGGCAAGCGTTCAGGTTCAGGCTTCGTAACGCACAAGGCGATACTGGTCAACGCCCTATCAAGGGCATTAGCCGAAAGGGTGATGCTTCTTGACTTCACTATCGGGCGGAAAGGCTTACTCGGTTACCTGAAAGCACTCGGCGGGTCAAACATCGTCAAGGTGATACCCGCCAACGGTGATGCTAGCGAGACGCAGGTCACCGGCAAGAGGCTGAAGGTCATTTGTGGAGCTAACACCAGCCACCTTGAGGACATGGCATGGGTGGGGGATAAAACCCCGCTCACCCTGTGTGATGTCCGTGTCAGTCCCCGCAATACTGTCAGCCCTAATCTCGGCGCAATAGAACTGGCGGAAGCCCTTTCAAGGGTATTGCCGTTTACCGCCTCTGAGGACAATCGCCCTGTCTTACAATGTGTCCTCTTGAGGGTAAAAGACGGCAAGTTGACGCTGGTCAGTGCCGATGGTTTCCGGCTGGCGGTGGAAAGCCTTGACGTTGACGGTGATGAGGGAGAAGTCCTGATACACCGTGACGAGCTAAGGGGTGTGATAAACGCCCTGAAGCGGGCAAGGCGGGTGCGGGTAGCCTTTGAGAAAGCAGGGGAGTGATAGAGGAGGGGCCGAGTCAGGAAAGAGCAATCTCTCCAGATCACCGTCTGTCCGATCACTTTTCAACGGCCACCCAAGGCTCGTTTCCTTGGCACGCTCCAGCACGTTCTTGACAGTATTCCGTGAGCACTGGCAGCTTGCGGCAATCCCGCGCTGACTGATCCCCCGGCTGTGAAGCCGAAGAATCTCCCGGTAGTTGGTCATTTGATGACCCTCCTAAAAAATATTTGTGCCTTTAGCACAAATACATTCTAAGGAAAGTCGATATGCGGGTGGCTCCCCATCGCCGGAACCGTGGCTCTCAAACTCCGGAACTATGGCTCATTTCGGCCCGGATTATTCAGTAGCGGTTTATAAGTAAGAAGTTGAACCCCCGGTGAGCTTTGCGCTGCCGGGGGTTTTTGTTTTTAAGGATTACTCACAATAATAAAATTTTATTTTTTGGAGGCAATATGAAGACACTAATAGTACTCAATCGGAACCCCTATGATGGGACAGATTTAACCTGAATGCCCTTAGACTTGGAGGGACCCTGATCGAGAAGGGTGCGGGACTGAGAATATTCCTAATGAATGATTCCATAGATCTTGCATGGTCACAACAGCCACAGTTGATTATTCTGAAATAAAAGCGCCCGTGGGACAAGGCCTTCTGGCTGACCAATTTGTCGGCTTCTACTGAAAACACATCGAGCTCTATTCGGTTTCTTTGGCTTAAGAAGAGAGAGCATTTATATAGAGACAGATGGTGGGGAGTAGGTTGGATTCTTAAGTTCAAATAAATCTCGAGTATAGCAGTATAAGTCCCCACCTAACCGCGCGACGGCTTTGAGTTTGGATGCATCAATCAATCCAATTTTAATAATATCATCTGTTATATGTGCCTTGACTATCTCCCCAATTACCATACTGTTCCCGTTTTGTGAATCTCCAAATTCAAGAATACGGTCCAACTTGCACTCCATGTTTATCGGAGATTCGGCTACCCGCGGAGACTTAACCTTATCGGAAGGAACGGGAGTAAGGCCAACTTCTGTGAACTCACTAAGGTTGGCCGGGTACCGAGCAGAAGTCTGATTCATCTTCTCTGCCAGCGCTTCGTTTACTACATTGACAACAAAATCTCTATTATATTCAATATTTTTAAGAGTGTCTTTCTTTCCTCCTCCTCTCGGAGTTCCAATTGAGATGTACAGCATGGGAGGCTTCACACTGATTGCTCCGAAAAAGCTGAAGGGAGCGAGATTGAAGACCCCGTCTCCACTGACGGTTGACACCCAGCCGATGGGTCGCGGTGCAATCATGCCGCCAAGTATTTCGTGGCATTCACTACGTGTTAATTTTTCAAAATCAATTTCCATTCCTGATTTCTCCGAAATTAGTATCTTAAGTAGTAGTTATTACTGCGTTTTATACGGCTCAGAGATAAACTTGCCTATATTAACCCTTTATCTTTAAAAACGGCGATGTCATTCCACCCGTAATCACCGAGTTCTATTAAAACCTCCTCCGTATGCTCACCGAGCCTGGGCATGGTACTTTCCAATCGAGGTGGTGTTTTGCTGAAGTAATAAGGAAATCCCGGATATAACACTTCCCCTAAATCCGGGTGCTGCGCTTTTATCACATATTCATTCGCGATAACTTGTGGATCAGAAGATAACTCGGTCATGAGATTTATCGGTGCGCAGACCAGTCCATTTTGCTTTAGAATTTCCAGCCATTCTTCGCGTGTTTTTGACGCGAACAGATTATCCAGCAATAGGACAAGTTCTTCTGCGTTTTGTTCCCTGACGCTTGCATCCCTGAATCTGGAATCATTCTCAAGACTTTGGATACCCAGTGTCTTACAGAAGCTTTTCCAATGCGGCTGTGATTGGAAATGAACGACAACGATCCATTTCCCATCGCTGCATTTATAAAAGTTGCGTAGCGGGTTAGGAGCTTTACGTCTTTCATGTCTTGGGTAATCTATTCCGAGTAGAAAAGCGGACATTACGTCAAGATGCATCAACCACATTGCGGACGATAATAAAGAGGTGTGAACTTCTTGGCCGAATCCTTCCCTTTCCCGGGTGAATAGAGCTGTCATTATCTGAAAAGCGGATACAGTGGCGGCAGCCAAGTCCACAGGTCCCGTATGGAGGAGTGTAGGCCCATTAGGCTCCCCCATACACATCATCATACCGGAGTATGCTTGAGCAGCAAGGTCGAAAGCAGGGGCACCCGCCCATTGTCCCTTTTTACCCCAACCTGAAAGCGAGGCATAGATAATTCTTGGATTGATCTTAGAAATAGTTTCATAGTCCATGCCACATTTTGATATCGCACCTGTGAGATAATTCGTTAAAAAAACGTCAGATTTCTTAATAAGCCGGTAAGCAATCTCTCTTCCCTCATCCTTAGTCAGGTCCAGACATATAGATTTCTTATTTCGATTAGCTGCCTCGGACATCGCATTACTGCCGCCCTCCAGTTTCACATCCCTGCGACTGATTTCCTCAATGCCCCTGATCGCGTCTCCTCGTACCGGTGCCTCAATTTTTATTACCTCTGCGCCCAAGTCTCCGAGCATAGAGGCGGTAATCGGCCCCGCAAAAAATGTTGCCCATTCGATGACACGTATGCCTTTAAGTGCTTCTACCATACGTCTTCTCCTCGCACTTTTTAATCAAGGATCAAATAAATATGCGGATAAATTACTCTTAGAGAGTTAAAATTTTGGCTCTCTTTTCTCGTAGAAAGCGTTCCATCCCTCGGGAACTTCCGGTCCCTGCTGCTGCACAAACCGTTGGTACGCAGATAATTCCAGGAAAGACGAGTAATCCATTCCGAGAGCTTTATAAATTCCATCTTTACAAAAGCGAAGTGCGAGTGGAGGTCCCTGAGCAAGTCTGCCGGCCAGCGCTTGTGCTTCTTGATGAAGTTTATCCGCAGGTACTACCTTATTTGCTAGCCCTATCTCCTTTGCCTCGGTAGCATCTATCATCTCCCCGAGCATACACATCTCAATCGCTTTCGGGAGGCCGACAATGCGAGGAAGGAGCCATAATCCCAAACCCGGTGTAATACCTCTCTTGATATACATCTCGCCGAATTTGGCATTCTCAGAGGCTATCCGAAAATCACAGGCTAGGGCGATATCGCATCCGACACCAACGGCAACTCCATTCACAGCAGCGATGGTTGGCTTGGACAATTTCAAGATAGTCGAAGGCATTTTCCCAGATGGCGCCGGTACGAGCTTTCTGTGCTCCCGGAAATCCTTGGCCCAATCGATAATCCAGGAGATATCCTCTCCAGTACAGAATCCTCGTCCGACTGCCGTGATAACAACCGCCCGTACGCCTTGATCTTCCTCAACTTCCTTAAGAAGTTCTAAAAAATGGTCCATCATTGGTTGAAGTAGAGCATTCAACTTCTCGGGACGGTTCAAGGTGATCCAGGCTACGGCATCCTCTTTTTGATAGTCAACGCTATTTGTCATGTTTCTCCTTTCGCATCCATTTAGGTTCTGAAATATAAAGTGCCGAATATGAAATAATTATTGACATATTAAAAATTAGAAAGTACTTTAGCAAGCCGATTGATGGCTAATTATACTACTTATCCTGTCTATATTCCAACAAGAATAAAAATAAAAAGCGATGATTTCTTGCAAATATTCTCATTATAATGCTTGACAAAAAGGGGAGGGGTATGATAGTAATTTACCAAAATGTGAAGTGACCATCCTAAAAGAGCCCCCGTAGGAAGCCCGTGCCTTTAGCTATTTCGAATACGGATAAGATTTTCAAGACGGTCTGCCACATGTGCAATCGACCATGCGGTATGAATGCCTACGTAAAAGGAAACAGGGTAGTCAAGGTAGTGGGTATGCCCGAGCACCATATCAGCCAAGGTCGTTTATGCCCTAAAGGTCTGGCGGCGGGACAATACGAGAATGATCCCAATCGTCTTAAACACCCCCTAATGCGTGTAGGAAATAGAGGCGAAGGCAGGTGGAAGCAAGTCTCTTGGGATGAAGCTATAGATATCAGCGCGAACAATTTATTGCAAACTAAAGAGAAACATGGCGCAAAATCGATATCATTTTATAAAGGTCAGGGAGGTGGCTGGGACCCTATATTAGGCTACGTAAAAAGGTTCATGTCCGTCTTAGGGTCACCTAACTTCATCACTCATAGTCACCTCTGTCATGTGCCTATCATGATGGGACATTCCTACACTATGGGTAGCATGCCGGTGTCGGATATCGAACACAGTAAATGCATTATTCTATGGGGATTTAACCCTTTCACTTCATCGATAACAAATGTGGGGCGTCGCATTATGAATGCGAAGGAGAGCGGTACGACACTGGTGGCGATCGACCCCAGGCTAACGGCCGCCGGAGCGAAGTCGAACATATCCGTGCAGCCGAGGCCAGGCACTGATGGGGCTCTAGCTCTTGGTATGTTAAATGTGATTATCGAGGAAGAGCTTTATGATAAAGAGTTTGTCAGCAACTGGACATACGGATTCGACAAATTAGAGGAATTTATCAAGCAGTATACCCCGGAAAAGGTAGAATCTATCACCTGGGTGCCTGCGATCACCATTCGCCAAGTAGCAAGACTTTACGCCTCAACAAAGCCGGCATCAATAATAGTCGGAAATGGAGTCGACCAACATACTAACACCGTGCAGACTGTTCGCACTATTGCTATCCTGATGGCATTGAGCGGGAATCTGGACCAGCCAGGCGGCAACGTGTTTCTACCTCCAGAGGGCCTGGCCAATGTTACCCTCGCTGACAAATTTCAAACGGAAGCGGAGTCAATTGACAAGCATCCGCTGTTTTACCGCATGTGGTCTGTACCTGGTTCGGACATGGTGGACACGTTAATCAGCGGCAAGCCATATCCTCTTAAGGCTATGATTGTCATGGCTGGCGACCCGGCGAGGTCTTTATCAAACACAAAAAGGGTTACCGAGGCTCTTAAAAACCTGGATTTTTTAATAGTACACGATATTTTCATGACCGCAGCCGCTGAACTTGCCGACATTGTCCTGCCTTCTACCACCTGGCTTGAATCTACACAATTATTATTTTATCCTCGTAATGCCTCAGCAGAAGTGGACAACCAACTTATCGTATTCCGTAATAAAGTGGTAGATCCGCCTGGAGAATGTCATTCTGATCTCGAATTTATCTTTGAGCTTGCCAGAAAGCTTGGCTATGCTGATTATTTCCCGTGGGGAACTATCGAGCAGGCTTTCGAAGAGCAATTAAAACCCGTCCGCATAACGATAAATGAACTTAAAAGTCATCCCGAAGGGATGTTAAGGGTTCGTAGCCCCAAAGATCTCTATAGAAAGTACGAGAAACAGGGATTCGCAACACCGACAAAAAAGGTGGAACTATATTCAACTATCTTTGAAAAGTATGGATATGACCCCTTACCGACGTTCGAAGAACCGGGAGAAAGCCCGTTCAGTCAACCAAATCTAGCCAAAGAATATCCGTTTATATGCAGTGATGCTATTAAACCTATATTATACACACATAATCAATTCCGCACCGTACCATGGCTGAGAGAGATCATGCCGGACCCTTGGGTAGAGATTCATCCGCAAGATGCTAAGGAATTGAATATTGTGGATGGTGAGCATGTTATAGTGGAAACGCCCAGGGGACAAATAGAGGTAAAGACCAAGCTCTCTAATGATATTCACCCAAACACGGTATTTCTCCCTCACGGTTGGGGGGAACCATACGCACATGGGTCAGCAGATAACGAAATCACTCCGGATTCAATCCGATGCCCAATCTCCGGAGCTACCGGGAACAGGTCATTTTTATGCAAGATTGTGAAGCTTAAGAATGGGAAAGCAGTTACAAGGAAACAATATGCTATTTTAGCGAATCTGGACAGATGTGTTGGCTGTTTTGCTTGCCAGGTAGCTTGCAAACAAGAGAATAACTCGGTGTCGGGCAGCCCTTGGATTCGCGTCAACCAAGTTGGCCCTGAACTGGTCAATGGTCGGTTAAAAATGGAATATATCCCAATAATACAAAGTGGTTGCATTTTTCAGAGTTGCATGAAACGAAACGAGCAACCTTCTTGTGTATTTCATTGCCCAACTCGTACCTTAGAAGTCTGCTCATCAGAATCGATTTTAGATAAGCTAGAAAGCGGTAATCGCTGTCAGGTATGTGTTATCCGCGAGATTTAGATTATTCCGTCGTTTTAGGAGTTGTGTAACATGACCTTTTGGAAGCAGAACCTTAATAATATCAGGTCACAATTCAAAAAGCAATGGTTGGAGTATATCATCTTTTTCCTTGGGGCTTCCTTAGCGATTTATCATCTGGTCAGCGCCTTTGTTATTCTTCAGTCAATAATAGGACATTACATCGTACACGGGGGTGGGCTTCTAATCCTGGTACTGCTGATCAGCGTAAGCAGGGAGAAAAGAGTCAAGCGGTTTATCGCGGTCTTTTGCCTCCCGATTGCAATTGCCACGGTGACATATATATGGTTTAGCGCCAATCGTCTCGAAGGCACCTTTGACTATTATCCCAATATAGATTTTATTATCGGCATTTCTATAATGGCGGTTGCCTTAATAGCTACCTGGGTGTGGTGGGGAGCAGCGATACCGCTGATTATTGTCGTTGCAATATTATATTTTTTCTTTGGGCATCTACTTCCTTATCCGTTACACCACCCGGTATACTCTGCAAAATTCGTGATGGGTAATTTAGTTGTAGGTCTGGGCAGTGGCATGTTTGCTGACCTTACCCCCACGTCCGCTAATACGATTTTCTATTTCATGCTGCTGGGGGCCATGTTACAGGGAATGGGTGTTGTGCCTGCATTTACAGAAACCGGTAAAATAATTTCCCGTTCCATGCGCGGTGGACCGGCCTATGTAGCTGTGATAGCAAGCTCCTTGGTTGGCATGATCTCAGGTAGCGGCTCAGCGAACGTGGTTTTAACCGGGTCATTCACTATACCTGCAATGAAATCGCTAGGCGTTGCGCCCGAAGAAGCCGGGGGAATCGAGGCTGCAGCCTCCGGTGGCGGACAAATAACGCCACCCGTAATGGGGGCTGGTGCCTTCATTATGGCAGCGTTTCTCGGAATGCCCTATCTCGACATAATACGGCATGCAATTATCGGCGCAATACTGCTTTATTTTTGCTTATTTATGGGAGTAATGTTTTATTGCTACTCGAGGGGATTATCGCGCCACACCGGCGAAGTAAATGTGGGGCTAATGATTCGTCGGCTTCCGATTTTCGTGATCCCGCTAGTCATGGTAATCGTCATGTTACTTCAGGGACGTTCAATCACGATGTCTGCTACTATCGCAACTTTGGTCGCTCTGGTGATGGGACTGGTGCTGGTACCGGAGAGCCGTTCGTTAAAAGTCGTTTTAAATACCTTGAAGCAAGGAGCCATAGCTGGTGCACAGATCGCAATAGTATGTCTTACGGTCGGGATGATGGTAACCATAGTATCGATCACTGGCCTCGGACCGAAGTTGACCACTTTGCTGTTTTCCTTAACCGGTGGACTATTCCTTCCTTCCATCTTTCTAATTGCTGCAATCTGTATAATACTGGGTATGGGGTTGCCTGTAACCGGAGCGTACATACTCACCGCGATCCTTATGATACCAAGCTTGTGGGCTTTTGGCGTAGATAGACTTGCCTCCCATATGTTCGCCTTTTATTACGCAGCTTGGTCTCCGATATCGCCCCCTGTGGCACCTTCAGCTATGGTCGCAAGCCGTATTTCTGGAGGGGACTTCTGGCGTACCGCTTTATTTGCCTTGAAATTAATGATTGTCCCTTTCCTGTTTCCCATAATATTACTATTGCACCCTCAAATGTTGAATTTCCCTGTGATGGGGAGCACTGAGATATTGCTAACTATTGGTCTATTGGCTCTGGCAGTCGCCAACGCGGCATTAATGAATAGCTGGTTTGTTTGCAAGCTCTCGGGATTATGGCTTTTTATTACCGGAGTGGGCGCCGCAAGTGTGACGATATACCTTTTTAATTTAAACCTTTTCTTTGGAATTGCCGGATTACTTGTACTGGCAGGTGTTGCCCTACATCAATGGCTATTGTACTCTAATACTAAAAAACAAGAATTGTCGCAGGTGCGGACTGCAATGATTGATTAGGCTGATATGGATTTAATCGGCATACTATCAGTTACTATTTGCACTTGAAATAGGAGGTGATTAGAAATGTTTTAACTCGGTAATCCTAACTGGATCGAGGGAATAATTAGTAGAAAGGACAAATAGGAATGAGAAATAAACGATTAATTGTACTGGTATTTGGTATTATCTTGACATTGGCTCTCATTGCTGGCTGCGCACAACCTGCTTTAACTCCGGTACCAGCACCACCTCCGGTCACTGTGACCGCCACGGCCACCGCGCCTGCTGCCCCGGTAACAATAACGGCAACGGCGCCTGCACCAGCGCCCGCAACTCAAGAACCGGAATTTACCGTTGATTTACGGTCTGCAGCGATAGGCGGATTTGGATATTCAGTCGGTGCCGTTCTCGAAGAGGTTTCTCGTAACCATCCGTGGCTTCGGGTCGCTCATTCCGGAGGTGCCGGATCTGACTGGGCCGTAGAGTTCTTGGCCAAGACACCTCAGGTTTGGCAAAACACCATAATCTTGTGTAATGACGTTTCAATATGGCAGGCAATAAATGGGACTGGAGCTTTTACAGAAAAAATACCTGAAGCAGCCAATATTCAGACGGTTGCAACTCACCTTATTGATGCTATTGCCTTTGTGACCTTTGACCCTAACATAAAAACCATCAACGATTTGAATGGAAAAAGAGTTGGCGTGGGAACCAAAGGCCAGAGCGGTTATTATCAACTACCAGCTTTGATAATAGATAAGGTGTTTGGAATACAGCCTGAATATAGCTTTTTAGGTCCGACCGGAGCCGTCAGTGCGCTATTAGACGGGAAGGTTGATGCTGCGGTAACGCTATTAAGTCTATCGTCTGATGCTACTAAGGTTGTACCCCCTGCCGCATTAATGGAAGCGAGTTCATCAAGCAAACCTCTTTACTATATCGATTGGACCGAGAAACTACAGGAGGCAAAGGGGCTTTTCCAAAATAATATCCATGTGACGAAAGTGGCTGCCAATGCTTTGAAAGATCAGCCCCAGCCGTTCTGGGTGTTCGGAAAATACAATGGTTTCTACGCCCATCGTACTTTCTCTGAAAGGGCAGCTTATGAATTCGTTAAAGTATGGATTGCAAACGCCGATCAATTCACGAAGCGCTCTGCGGAGTTTGAACTAATTACCCCAAAGATGCTTGTTGTGAAGGAAAAACCTGAAGATTTCCATAAGGGTGCACTAAAAGCATACCAAGATGCAGGTGTTCTCAAATAGATGAGTCAGGAGTTAGAATTAGGCTAAAATAAAGCCTGAACTTGGTTAGGATTTACGAACAACAGCGGTTAACTTGAGAATCTCGGGTTAACCGCTGTTGCGAGGAATGTCGAAGTGAAGGTTGTTAATTCCTTAAAAAAAGACACTGTTTTGCATCAATCGTTAGGGGGGAACTGAAATGACCCATCATGCTTTTAATTTCTTACAATTACGCCCCTTGCCGATAAAGCCAAGAAATTCCGGCTTGTTCATCGGCACAGATCAAGGTATACCCCTTGGCGCTCAGGAGGATATGCTGCAAAGTCACGGAGATGTCATCGACTACGCCAAGCTCGCGGATCATGCCGGCTTAGCCTCGCGCCTTCCTGAGAGTTGGTTCAGGAAAAAACTAGAAATATATCGTCGCTACAATGTTGATACATTTATAGGCGGAATTTCCTACGAACTGGCGGTTCTACAAGACAAAGTAGATGATTACATCAATAAAGTAAACGAACTTGGATTTACTGGTGTCGAGATAAGTGAAGATGCTATCCCGCCGATGCCGCCACAAGATCGGGCGTCAGCAATTTTAAAGGCAAAATCTCTCGGGCTCCAGGTGTTTACCGAAGTAGGGAGAAAGTTTCCAGAGAAACCTATGGTGGCAAATGAAGCGATAGAGAGTATCCAGGCCGATCTGGAACTGGGAGCTCGCACTGTAACGATAGAGGCTGCTGAGACAGCTGTACTTAAAGACACCAATCCGCAGGTAGTTATTGATATTGTTAAGGCCATTGGTCTGGAGAAAATAGTTTTCGAATGCACGCCTCCTGAGCCGTGGACGGAAGTTGCGATATGGCTAATAAGGACCTTTGGCCCCGGGGTAAACCTGGAAAATGTCCTGATACAGAATTGCGAACGGGTCTACTGTGTCAGGCAGGGAATGACTCGAGAAATCGATTATGACTTCATGACTAAAGAAGGGGGCAAAGCTAAGTAAACCTATGCTTTTCAACTCATCGGAGCTGGGATAGCCTGAAATCAAATCAAAGAGGAGAATAAAGATGATTATTGATATGAGATGCAGATTAACCACCAGAGAAGCGGGGGCATACTTCTACGATAGAATGAGCAAATCAGGGCGTTTATCCGAGGTCCCTGCCCTGGCGGAAGGCACAATCGAGGCGTTTTTTAAAGAAATCGGTGATGCCGGCGTGACAACCGCGGTTTCAGTGTCAGGAAATAATCCGGGCATAAAGATCGGACGCGATTGGGACCTTCCAGATAGAACTACACCGAATGACATCTTAGCAGACGTGCAGAAAAAATATCCTGGGAAATTTATTGGTGTGGCTGGCATCGATGCTGGAAATGTATTTCACAAAGCCTTGGATGAGATGGAGCGCTGTGTAAAAGTACTGGGCCTGAAGGCAGTGTACATCGAGCCCGGCCGCTCTCCGGGGTGTTTGCTCAATGACCGCCGCCTATACCCGATCTACCAAAAATGTGTTGACCTAGACGTACCGATTATATTGCAGACCTCAGGCTCACTCGGTTCCAAGAACATAGATTACGCCAACCCTAAATATGTAGAAGAAATTGCCGAGGACTTCCCGGACCTGAATTTCATCTGTGCCCATGGCTGCTATCCCTTTGTCCGGGAAATGATTCTTGCCTCAGTCAAGCATCACAACATCTGGACTTCACCGGATAATACCCTTTTGAGAATAGGGACGGAAGACTGGGTAAAGGCAATCAATATCAATGATAATGGTTTCTCTAACAAGTTAATTTTCGGAACGGCTTATCCCCTCAGGCCTATTAAGGACTACGTGGACAAATTCTTCGCTCTACCCTGGAAAGAGGAGTATCTTGACAAGATCCTTTATAAGAATGCCTTGAAGGCACTCAAATTGGAGAACGACCCAGTATTTAGAGAGATGTATAAACTATAGCAAGAACTCAGTTGCAGTCCGTAGCAAGGAATGGTTGTGTTTCTAGTAGGTTTGAAATAGCGTCTTGGCTAAAGTCATGACGTAAGGTGTTTTAATGACGGAACCATTTTTCATCTGCGGCCTGTAATATTTCTTCAGCTTGAGTCACTATCCGGTTAATCAGTTCTTCACAACTGGGGATGTCCTGGATTCCGCCGCAATTCTGACCGGCGTAAAGGACTCCCCTTTTTTCGTCACCGTCGAAGATAGCTCTTTCAAGCCTGACCATTCCCGCCCCGAAAATAGCCTGCTCCAAAGTGAAGGAAATACCTCCACCTTTTACCATATCAAAAATTGTACGCAGATATTCTCTGAAAGAGAGCTTTAGTAACCGTTTTATCTCCAATGCATTACCCATTGCTCCGAACAAGGGGAACCGTTTTTTAATCAATCTTTCAGCTTCCTCGGTTTTAAGTACTCTTCCGGGCATACCATCAAAAGCGTTACTGTATAAAGTATCCTGTTCGGTAGCTTTGACGCACAACTCCTTGAATCTTTGATGGATGATGCTTTCTTTCGTGACCATGAATCTGGTACCCATTGATACGGCATCAGCACCTAGTGCAAGTGCTGCTGCTAATCCTCTTCCATCAAAAATCCCCCCCGCTGCAATAAGCGGAACTTTTACCATACTAGCAACAATAGGTATCAGTACAAATGATGTAGCATCTGCTCCGTGTGCCCCTGCTTCATGTCCGGTAATGATAAGCGCATCCACACCCAATTGCTCTGCCCGGACTGCATGTCTTGCAACAGCTATGGTGCCGGTGACCTTCCCTCCGTATTCATGGACCCGGTCGATGAAATTAGGCCTCCCTAATGAGTAATTTATCATGGGGACCTTTTCCTGAATCATTACCTCTATGTTATCCATAGCACCCGGTGTTCTCAGACTCTGGTTTACACCAAACGGTTTGTCCGTTCGTTCTCGGATTTCCTTAATGTTTTTCCTGATTTCTTCAGGTTTGAGATGAGCGGTTGCCAGTAGGCCAAATCCACCAGCATTACACACGGTGGACACAAGCCCAGGTTCAGTAATATAATTCATTCCTGCGAGCAGAATAGGATGCTTTATTCCAAATAGTTCAGTAATCCTTGTCCTCAACATAAAACATCTTCCTCGCTATAGAATTTATCTTTTCTGAAATTATCGCCTATAGATAATGTGTCTAGCTTTCTGCTAAAATACGCCGACTGATTACGATTTTTTGGATCTCAGAAGTACCTTCGATCATAGCGAAGGACTTAGCGTCACGATAGTAGCGATTTACAGGAGAATCGAGATCATACCCAAACCCGGCATAAATCTGCATCGCGCTCCCGGTCACCCTTTGCACCATTTCTGAGGCATAAAGCTTGCAGGTAGCTGAGGCTTTGGATATATCCCCTTGCTGTTCATCCATAATGATTGCAGCTTGATGTACGAGTAATCTGGCAGCCTGTATTTCTACGGACATGTCAGCTAAGGTGAATTGAATAATCTGATTATCCGCGAGCGGGCGCTCGAATTGAATCCGGTTTTTAGAGTGGTTCAAACACAACCTGTAGACGGCTTCGGCGGCACCAACGGCCATCGCACCAGATTGAATACGTGACGTGTCCAATATTCCGAGCATCACGCCAAAGCCGCGATCTATCTCACCTAATACATTCTCTTTAGGAACGATGCCGTTTTTAATTATAAGGTCTCCGTGTACGGAGGCGCGTAGCCCCATTTTATTGTGTATCCTGGCGATTTTAATTCCCGAGTTATCCTTGTCCATGATGAAGACGGTGATTCCTCTGCCTCGCTTCTCAGGGCTGGTTTTGGCAGGCACCACAAAAAAACCCGCTGCCTCGACATTACCTGCATATCTTTTACTGCCATTGATGATATATTTCCCGTCTTTCAGCTCAGCTTTGGTTTCAATCGCTGCGGCGTCAGACCCTGCCTGGTATTCGCTCATGGCAAAGGAGCTTTGTAGCTCGCCGCTTGCCATGCGTGGAAGATACCTTGTTTTTTGGTCTTCGGTACCGTAACGGCGAATCCCTTCAGAACCTAACCAGTTAGCCAGGAGAACTGCCCCTGTACCCGGACACCCCTTGCCAATCTCTTCCATCACTATGGCTCCGGTTAGATAACTTTGCCCCAGTCCGCCATACTGTTTGGGGATCATTAAGCCGAATAACCCCTCTTTAGCTAAGGCTTCTACAATGTCCCATGGATAGGACGCTTTAATATCTACTTCATTAGCCCTTGGGAGAATTTCACGAGTGACCAGATTTTTTGCTTTGTCCTGCCACTCCTTTTGTTCTGTTGATAAATTGAGGTCCATTTGAACATCCTCCGGTGAATTCAATAATAATAATAATTACATATCACGCATAAAATTACGATAGGCTGAAATAATTTCTAAATAGCCTTTTTTAGATATCGTTGTCTCGACTTCGGAATACATATTAATAACGATAGATCTTCAGACACCTTGCAAAATAGGCTCGGAAACATGCGGCAGGTAGGTGAGGCTGTCCCTAAGAGCAATTAAACTTTGTAAAGTTCTCTTCATTAAACTCCAATTCCAAGTAAGCGTGCAGCGTTACCAAAGGCGTACTTTTCTAGCGCTTTTTCGCTTATTTTAAGTTCTTTAGTCTTATCAATTATGCCTTTAAGCGGGGCTAGAGGATAAGCGGTAGCAAAAATCATCTGGTCTCCGAGAGCTTCACTATTAATCGCTTCTATATAGGGGCCCGCCCCCGGGGCAAAAATAAAGATATCAGGGCTAACAAAAATATTAGGACAACGGAATGCAGCTGCGAGGATAGTTGTCACATGAGGGTAACCACCGTGGGTAACGATTATCTTGAGTTTAGGAAAGTCTCTCGCAACGTGAAGGATATAGTTGGGATCGGTGTAACCATAATCTTCCCCGGCTAGAGCGCCCGAAAACAGAGCTACCGGTAATTCAAGCTCAACGCACTTATCATAGATCTTGTAAAGCCTACCGTCATCCGGGTATAAACCGGTATGATTCCTGAAGTTGCCTATAGTCCAGCACTGATCCAGATAGAAACCCTTGAGTCCCAATTGACTAACACTTCTTTCCATTTCATCCAATGGCTTGTGCATCACGCCCATAGGGTCTATCCCGGCGAACCCAATAAATCTAGCGGCATTATCTTTCTGCAACTGTGCCACTTCATCATTCGGAACGCTTGTGGCAAGGTTACTTCTCCCCATGATTACTCCAAGGAAGATGTTTGCTTCATCCATCTCCTCTATAAGCTTTCCGATTGAACCATCAATATAAGAAGCCGAAGGATTCCCCAGACCAAAACGCTTGTGCATTGATTCCACCCAGCTCGGAGGAAACATATCGCGATAATGTCCCACCGCCGGTCTTAGCCTGAAATCCAGGAACTTCAGTTCTCCCATGACTCACCTTCCTATCTAGAGGACGAACTTTCTCTCTAATTCAAAGACATCGGTTGTCTTACAGTATTTTGTTCCCAGTCGGCCAATTGTCTTAAGTCGCTCCGATTGTATCTTCCCAGAAGAATAGAATTCATCCTTGATGTGAGCCATTACTACCTCTCCGATAATGAAGCTACAAATACGAGGGAACTGACCGTATTCCATAATCTCCAATAGCTTGCATTCGAAGTTTACAGGTGATTCACTTACCAGTGGCGACTTAACCAAGTCCCCAGTCACAGGAGTAAGCCCGGCCTTCTCGAATTTATCTATTCCACTCGGGTAATCGTAGGATACTTGATTCATAGCCTGAGATAAGCTTTCAGTCACGATATTTACCACGAAATCCTTCGAGTACTCAATGTTGACATGGGTATCCTTCTTTGCCCCGTCGTTGAGATGACGAACCCGAGCAGGGGAGGTTTTACACTGGGTCTGGCGATGCTGCCGAATGGAGCAACGTTAAATATCCCCTTCTCGCCAATCGTAGAGATGAGGACAACGGGACGAGGCACAAGAGCATTAGACGTCAAATCATGAGTCTCATCAAAGTCCAGACCATCCGGGTTAGTTCTCATGGATTTAGCTCCATTTCATCAGTCCCAGGAGGACAATTGTCGGCATTCACACAAGATAGTAGCGTTACAAAATCTAAAAAGAGCACTACAATCTTAGGCACATCGATAAAGACTTGTCAAGAACATCACGAACAGGTGCATCTTATAGTTTTTATTGACAGCATGAATCAAGTATGTAAGAATAAAATGCTAAAAATTTGTAATGCATGAAAGTTCGCGAAAGCTCTGTTTGTGTCTTTAACATCGTCTAATTATTTTATCCTAAACAGAGCGGGAATAGATTAATGAACGGAGCTTTGGCTGGGTATAGAGTAGTTGACTTGACTGAGGGTATAGCCGGGCCATATTGCACGCGTCTACTCGCCGGCCTAGGCGCCGAGGTTATTAAAGTTGAAAAACCTTCTAAAGGTGACGTAACGCGAAATCGTGGCCTTTTCGCCAATAACAATCCTCACTCTGAACATAGCTTGACTTCTCTATTCCTTAATGCCTGTAAAAAGTCCATTACCCTGAATCTTAACGGTCAAGCCGGTTATCAAATCCTTCTAGATATTCTGAAAAACGCTGATATATTAATAGAGAGTTACTCTCCTGAGGAAGCACAACTGCTCGGTCTCGACTATGATAAGCTGGCAAAAGTGAATCCAAGGCTGGTCATGACTTCCATTTCAGGTTTTGGCCAATATGGTCCATACAAGGATTACCATGATGGGGAAATCGCAGAATATGCGATGAGCGGCTTGATGTATATCACTGGTGATCCTGAACTACCTCCTCTCAAGGTTGGGCTGGACGTTGCTCAAATGGTAGCAGGCCAGAGCGCTTTGGTGCCAACATTAGCCTGTGTTTATGACCGCGAGTTCAGCAGGCTTGGCCAGCATGTCGACCTATCCATAATGGAATGCAATACCGCATTGCTGGAGCTTCAGTGGGGACAATATTCCTACACAGGTTATATACCAAGACGAATCGGAATTGCCAATGAGAAAGGACACCCCTGGGGTATCCTGCCTTGCCGTGATGGTTGGGTAGTGATTGCATCTATGCATGGCAATTTCAAATATCTGGCCGAACTTACCGGGATCCCTGAACTTCTAGACCCTAAATTTGAGACTGGTCACGGGCGTATTAAGAACCGGGATGAACTTGACGCGTTGCTTATCCCCTGGCTGATGGGACATGATAAAGAAGAATTATATCATATGCTCCAGGGGTTACCTGGAACCAGTGTCGGTTATGTCAGGAATATCGAGGAAATAGTGCAAGACCCTCAATTAAAGCACCGGCAATTCTTCGTTGAGATTGACCACCCTCTAGTTGGCAAGGGATTATACCCTGGTGCGCCTTACGAGATGACTAAGAGCCCATGGAGGATAGGCAGAGCGCCATTACTAGGTGAGCATAACGAAGAAATCTATGTAGGTTATTTAGGTTACAGCAAAGAACGTCTCGAAATACTGAGAGATAACGGTATAGTTTAAACCCGGAAGGAACTATGGAACGAAAGCTACCACTTGAGGGCGTGCGTGTTTTGGACGTCTCCCACGTCTGGGGAGGACCACATGCCACGGCGTTTCTGGGAGAACTCGGCGCTGAGGTAATCAAGGTAGAACCGCATACGGGAGATGTAATGAGGGGAGTCATTAATCCTATTCCAGGTACCGGCGCTTACCCGAATGGAGAACCGGGAGCCAAACCATACAATAGGGCTGCCGCCTTCAATCAGGTTAATAAAAATAAGTTGGGAATTGCAATGGATTTTGGTATTGAAGATGGTACAAGCCTCTTTAAACAATTGGTTAAGATAAGCGATGTAGTCGTAGAAAACTTCACGCCAGGAACCATGGATAAACTGGGACTAGATTATACTGAGCTGCAGAAAGTGAAACCTGACATTATTATGCTAAGTATGAGCGGTTACGGGCCGGACGGACCAAGGGCACGGTACCGTATCTATGGTGTGGTCATGGAACACCTCGCTGGATTCTCTTCTGTTACTGGCTACCCTGGAGACAGCCGGCCGATGCGCTCCGGCGTGGACCATCTGGATCCACTCGCAGGCGTGCATGCTGCGGGGGCAATACTCGCTGCTTTACTCTTTCGCAAAAGAACGGGAGAAGGGCAGCACATCCGTATTTCCTTTATGGAATCGGGACTTAATTTTAGAGGTCCGGCTATACTTGACTACGGTTTCAACGGTCATATAGAGAGTTTTTATGGCAACCGTGAACTTTTTAAGGCTCCCCAGGGAGCATACCGATGTCAGGGAAAAGACGAATGGGTTACTATTTCAATCGAATCAGAAGACGAATGGCATAGTCTGTGTGAAATCATGGGAAACCCGGCCTGGTGTAATCAAAGTAAGTTCAACAATTCCTTCAAGCGCCAAGAAAATCATAATGAGCTCGATAAAAATATTTCGGAGTGGACTAAAAACAAAAGTGCAAATTGGATTATGCGTACTCTTCAAGAAGCTGGAGTAGCGGCAGGACAGGTATTTTCTATCGACGATTTAGCCAATGACCCCCACCTGAAGGAACGCGGATTTTTCGAAACGGTCAACCATCCAGAAGCAGGTAGCAGCGTGCAATTAGGCCCGCGGGCTAAGCTATCGCGGACACCCCTTAGAATCCGTATGCCCGCACCATGCTACGGGCAGCATAACCACTATGTGTTTGGTGAACTTCTGGGATTAAGTCCAGATGATATCAAAGAATATATTGATAAGGGAGTCATTTTCCAGGAACCAGGTATTACGACCCGCAATAGGTCAAGAAAAAAGAGAACTGGATAAGAAAATTGCCTCTTTCAGTATTTGTTAACCTCACTCTGCTGATTTTACAAAAGTGTTGTTCGGCATGTAAGCCGTGATGAAGCTCTACAAAGAAGTCTTTTTTTGTAGAAGGTGGCTCTGACCTGACCCCCGAAAACAGCCACACCATGACTTAGAGTCTTCCGGTATAATAAAAAAGCCAGGAGGACTCATGAAAGCCAGACAGTACACCGAAGAACAGATCATCTCCGTGCTCAAGGAAAGTGAAGCCGACGCCAGGGTCGCTGATCTCTGCCGTAAATACGGGATGAGCGACGCCACCTACTACAACTGGAAAGCAAAGTAAGCCGGGATGACGGTCGCGACCTCAAGCGGTTGAAATCCCTGGAAGCGGAAAACCGGCATCTCAAGCAGATCGTGGCCGACCAGGCGCTGGATAATCTGGCGCTGAAGGAATTACTCTCAAAAAACTTCTAACGCCCGAGGTTAAGCGGCAAGCGGTCTCTCATGTGCGGGAGAGCCTTGGGCTGAGTTTAAGAAAAGCCTGTCTGCTGGTGAATCTATCGACATTTGTCTACTAACCGGCCGAAGCCGGGTAATGATGACATCTTGCGTCACCGTCTGCGGGAGCTGGCGGAGCAGAGGAAGAGATTTGGCAGTCCCCGATTACACCTACTGCTGAAAAGAGAAGGCCTGGTAGTCAATCATAAGCGGACAGAGCGATTATATCGGGAAGAAGGGCTGGCGCTGAGGAAGAAGAGGAGGAGAAAAGGAGCCGCCGGGGCCAGAGTGGTATTACCGTCACCGCAGAGGACAAACGAAAGATGGTCGATGGACTTCGTTACTGACAGCATCGTTACCGGGCGGCGTTTCCGCGCTCTGACCATCGTCGATGACTACTCGCGTGAGTGTCCCGCTATCGAGGTAGATACATCCCTGGGCGGCAGGAGAGTGGCGGCCGTGCTGGAGAGACTGGCAGCAACCAGAGGGCTCCCTGAAGTCATCACGATTGATAACGGTCCGGAGTTTGCCGGTCGTGCCCTGGATGAATGGGCATACCGTAAAGGAGTGAAACTCAACTTTGTACGTCCGGGAAAGCCGATCGAGAATGCCTATGCAGAGACTTCAACGGAAGATTCCGGGACGAGTGCCTGAACAGTAACTGGTTTATCAGCCTAAATCATGCCCGAAGCGTCATCGAAGAATGGCGGAGAGATTACAATGAAATCAGACCTCATAGCTCATTGAAAGGGGCTACCCCGAAGGAGTATGCTGTAATGACCGCGGGATTCTAGTCAGAGATGTAGCTAATGGTGGGGGAAGGTCAGGGGATACCTGACGGAGGATGAGTTTACGGAGGTTATCAGAATAGTTTCGGAAGCTATCGGCGCAAATATTGATCGATCCAAAGTAGAACCGTATTGGGTAGGCATATCAGGTAGTTGGAAATCCGTTCATGACTACGATTCCGTTGAGAAGGGTGTGGAAAATGTGCCTGCCACGGGGGGCGCTACCTTCTACCCTGCCATCAATGTCGGCTCGTTCCAAGTGATTATAGACTTGCAGAACAGAGAAGCACTCGAGGTTAACTCCTTACCTCCACCACGTACCCTGCCGGCCATATAGATAGCTGTTTCCGGAGTCGTGACAGCTAAGAAATCGGAAGTAGACGCCGTATTAGAGCCATAATGACCGACTTTCAATATCTCAATATCAGGAACCGGCATATCTGATTTCACCAGCATGCCAGCTTCGGATTCTTTCTCGGCATCACCCATGAAAAGGAAATCTATCTTGCCGAAGGAAAGCCATAATACAATAGAATTGTCGTTTGTCGTACCTTTAAGGTCAAACGGATTCAGCACCTGGAAATCCAGACCGCCAGCGGTAATTGTATTCCCGCGAACTGCTTGTATGACTTGTACATTTTCCGCGGAAATAAAGTCTGCGTAGGTCTTGGACGTTGCAATTTCGCTGTTGTACCAGATTTGTTCTACCTGGTATGCGGCCAAAACATCGATAAGACCGCCGATATGGTCAGCATGCGGATGGGTTGCTACCATGACCTCAAGTGGCCCATCAACATAACTCTTAAGATATTGGACAACGCCAGGGCTTCTGTCACCGCCATCAATCAGTACCTCAATATCTCCTAAGTCAACGAGTATAGCATCACCTTGCCCAACGTCAAAAAAGTGCACCTTAAGATGTCCATCTATCACCTGATCAGGTGCAGTTTCTTGCTGAATAGGACTAGCACTGGGAGCAGTTGGCTCTAGGCTTGTCGGTATTTCTGAAGATGCTTGCTGGGAAGTAGGAGGAGAATTAGCTGGCGCCGGACCTGTTGCACAAGCAACAAGAAAGCTCAGAATAAAAACTAGATTCAATATAATAAAGAGTCTACTAAGTCTGGTAGTCATTTACCATAACTTTAGCCTTGCTAGTATTCCCTTGTCAAGGCAAGAAGCTGCTCTGCTATACTGTGTATATTTGTCTCGAAGCAGGGATACATACTTCCTGTTAATGTTGTCCTGGAACAGGTAGAATCTGAACATAACTATGGTCAGCAAAACCATTATTCATATCGACCTCGATTCCTTTTTTGTATCGGTGGAGCGGGTGTTTAATCCTGAACTCAACGGGAAGCCTGTTGTCGTGGGAGGCAGGCCCGACCGGAGAGGGGTTGTTGCAACTGCCTCTTACGAAGCAAGGAAGTTCGGGCTGCACTCGGCTATGCCGCTAAGGACAGCTGCGAGGCTATGTCCGCACGCTATTTTCATCGAAGGGAATTTCGCCAGGTATCGTGACTTCTCACGCAGGTTCATGGCAATTCTGAACGACTTCTCTCCATTCATCGAGCCTGGTGGTCTCGACGAGGCCTACCTGGACGTGACCGGGTTTGAATCGATCCACGGTTCTATCCAACGAATGGCGACTTCCATAAAGCAGAGAATCAAGACAGAGCTGAGCCTCCCTGCTTCAATAGGGATCGCAAGCTGCAAGATAGTAGCCAAGGTGGCATCGGACTATTCCAAACCCGACGGTCTGGTAGAGGTTCCCAGTGGCGGTGAGCGGGAGTTTCTGGCGCCATTGGCGGTAGACAATCTGCCTGGAGTGGGGAAGCAGACGGTGAAGGTCCTCAAAAACCTTGGGATACATACGATAGGTGATCTATCCCGTACGCCGTTTCATGCCCTGACGGATCGTTTCGGGGTTGCAGGGGAAACGATGCACCGGCATGCCAATGGCATCGATGCCAGCCAGGTACTGCCTCCCGGGGAAGCCAAATCCATCAGCAGGGAGGCCACTTTCGGAGAAGACACCCGTGATCGATCATTTCTGGAAGTGACTTTGTGGGCGCAAAGCGAAAAGGTGGGGGCTGATCTGCGGAAACGAGGAAAAGTAGCAAAATGCGTGACGTTAAAGTTGAGATATGGAGACTTTTCGACAATTACCCGAAGTCATACGCTTCCTGAAAGCTTGAGTACCGATAGAGAGATATTTAATACTGGAACCATGCTACTCAACAAAGCGCTGACAGTTGGAAGCCAAGGGGTACGGCTCATCGGAATTGGTGTGTCCCACCTGGTAGAACCAAGCCGGCAGGCAGAACTGTTTACTCCTTCCAGTCGCAAACTCGAGGAGTTGAACAAAACGATAGACCGTATCCGGGACAGATATGGCTTTGGCGCCATCCAGACCGGGAGGGCCGTAATCCTCAAGGACTTGATAGTTCGCTAACGATTATGACTCACCAATAACTGCTGCACGGCGGGAATCAAGCCTTTCTTCTCGAATAAAAGTTCGGGGACTGTCCCCCAAGGCCCACCATCCGCTTGCAAAAATGTATCAAAACTTGGCTAACTGCTTGCAGAGATTCCACACCAAAATCTCAGCCTACTTTTAGCCCATCAGCTAAAAGGATAACCACGCCCCAATCTTAAGAGCTGGCTAGCGGGAACATCCCCCCAGCCAAAACCGCTTGACAGGTGCTATCGTTGCAGTTTAATATTATCGTATGGCGTTATCGTATAACGATAAAGTATTCAGAAACCTGTTCCTCGGCTTTATACGGCTGCATATCATGTACCATGCCTCGAAGGAACCGGTTTTCGGGCTGAGCCTGATAAAGGAGCTGGAAAGGCACGGTTATCGGATGAGCCCCGGCACGCTTTACCCGATATTACACCAGCTGGAGAGCAATGGTTTTCTCTCATCTGAAAAATCTGTCATAAGTGGCAAGATGCGAAAATACTATCGGATTACGGAGGAAGGTAAACAAGCCCTTTCTCAGTCATACGAGAAAATCAAGGAACTTTCAGATAAGATTAAGGAATAAGAACAGGAGAGCTTACCTGTGGAATACATAATCATATCCCTGACAGCATTGGTCGTTTCTTCTCTGACTCTTTTTTCCGGTTTCGGACTGGGGACGGTGCTCATGCCGGCTTTTGCTCTTTTCTTTCCGATACCCGTAGCAATAGCCGCCACTGCCGTGGTGCATCTGGCCAATAACATCTTTAAGGTGATCCTGGTGGGGCGCCACGCGGACTGGGGAGTATTCCTTCGCTTTGCCCTCACAGCGGCCCTGGCGGCCATAGCCGGTGCCTGGCTACTCGGCCAGCTTTCTTTCATTCCCTCTGTTACTTCCTATCAAATCGGCGGGCGGACATTTGATATCACCCTGGTGAAGCTGGTTATCGGCGTGTTGATAATTGTCTTCGCCCTGTTCGACCTGGTACCGAAACTGCAAAAACTGGCATTTGACCGGAAATACCTGCCGTTGGGCGGCATACTATCAGGCTTTTTTGGCGGACTGTCGGGCAATCAGGGAGCCATGCGTTCCGCCTTCCTGATAAAAAGCGGCCTGGATACCAAGGCTTTCGTCGGTACCAATGGTGTTTGTGCTTTTCTCGTTGACCTGGTCCGGCTTCTCGTCTACAGCGCCATTTTTTACACGGCGAATTTCACTGCCATTAGCGGAGAGATCTGGAGACTGGTGCTGCTGGGCATCGTCTTTGCCTTCATCGGGTCATTTGTTGGGTCGCGGCTGGTGAAGAAAGTGACCCTGCATGCCGTGCAGTATATCGTCGGCATTATGCTGCTGGTTGTCGGCGTGGGACTAATGACGGGGTTGCTATGACAGATGATCTGCGCAAGAATGCCGTCTGCAACACCTGTACCCTAAAGCTGGTTACCATAGCTTACCGGAGCGCTCCCTGGTTCCGCCTGCTGCGCGAGCCTCTGAAGCTGGGTATGCGTTGCCTGTCACGCATTCATCATGTTGATACCGCGGAGTACCTGGTACGCACCCCGGCCTGCTATAACTGTATCCGGTTCTACAAAGTTGCCCTGAAGGAGAAATCGGCTACTTTCCGATGGCTTCACACTTGGATTAACCCGGTGTTCGATAACTTCCTTGAAAAAATCGTAACCGGTGAAGAATTGCGCCAGGCGAAGGCATACGCTCAGGAAGCCTCCCAGGGAGATCTGGGTCAAGAACAAACCGATGACTGGATGGCACAAAACATGAGGACCGGTTTTTAGGGCGGGGGTTCTCCAGATTATCACAAGGATAAACTTCTCATACTGGTAACCACGTCTAGGCCTTAATTACCTGTATTCCCAATAACCTGGCGCCGCTTTCAGTTATCATGGATATTGTCGCCGGCTCGGAAATAAGGCAATGTTTCTCTTTGAGAACTGCTGTCTCCGAGTTTGCAGTTACTTTAACCTCGCCGTCCAGGACGAAAAAGATAACATGAGACGCCATTTCACAGGTCGGCATCTGTCCACCCGGCAGTAGCTCGATGATCCTTGTCTTGAACTCGCCGGTCTGGAAAAAGACGTTCTTTTCTCTTTGCTCATAAGGAAATACTCTCATTTCCCCAAGGCTAAATACCTTCATTAATCACTCCTTTTAGTTAGCGAATCAATCACCAACCAGCCAGCTTATATACCGATATTTAACGCTCCAGTGTCGAAGGACATGGTAGGCAACGATTGCCACGATGAAACCCACGGCCATATTGACTAAGAGGGCGAGCCCCGCCGCGAGAGCCATGATAAATAGCTCGTTTCTCTTGATATCTCTCACAAACTTGGTTAATTCAATGCCTACCAATATCAGCATTGCCCCTATTATACTTTGAGGAAAAGCCGAGAAGAGAGTAACGATTGAAGCAGAGAAGAAAAGCCCCAGGCCCAGTTCGATAGTTCCCTCCATGAGGTTAGCGCCCCCGGTTCTGGCTCCGAAATACCATTGGCTTACGTAGCCGCCGGCTCCATGACACATAGGCATGCCGCCGAAGAAGGGAAGGACAACATTGAAGATGCCCATGTTCATCGCCAGTTTCTTTTCTGATACCGGTCTCTCCGGCCAGTAACTGGCGATAACAGCGGAAGTGGCAATCACGGCGTTACTTGCCGTGAGGAATACTTGGGCAAAGCCGGCGCCAATCATACCCTCCCATATTTCGATTGGTCGAAAGGAGGTAATTGGCGGGAAAGATAAACCGAACTGGAATGATTCATCCAGTTTGCCTCCAAGCCCTACGATGACTATACCGACCAGAACAAGCACGATGGTAGCCGGGAAGTAGCGGCTGTTCCTTAAAAATATTACGATACCGATAGATATCACGCCCAGGATCCAGCCGGCGCTCCAGCCCGGAATCAATCCCGGAAGCCACGCCGGATTCCACAATGTCGAAATGAGCTTGAAACCCTCGATCGCCAGCAATATACCGAGAGCCACCTGGATGCCGCGGACAACGCTACGCGGGGTAATCGCAGACAGTTTCTGGATGAGTCCCGAAAAAGCCAGAAGTATCCAGATAACGCCGGTGCCGAAGCCCGCGGCGTAAATCAGAGAAGGAGACCACCGTTGGGCAATGGCGGTAACGGCCATGACCTTCATCGGCTCAACCGGCATCGGCTGGCGGTAGACCAGTCCGGTGGTGATGTTAATCAGCCCCATCATGATGAGGAGGCCGGCCGGGTTCATGCCGTTAATAACAATATAACCGATGGCCAGCGGGAACAGGGTGCCGAAATCCCCCATCGACCCCGCCAGCTCTCGAAGGCTGAACTCGAAGCCCTTTATACGCATACACTAATTATCGAGAATTTTTTCATATTCTCTTCGGCAGCGTCCTGTTATGAAGCTTTACAGCGATAATCCAGGCGGCTACTGTGAACGCGGCGAGTACCATGAAATCGATGCCGACAGGGAAGTAATTCCCGCCTCCCATAGAGTACCGGGCGAGGTCGGTGAAATATGTCAGCGGTGAAATGAAAGTGATGCTCCTGGCAAAAGCAGGCATCTCGCTGAGAGGCACGAAAATGCCGCTGATGAATATGAGCGGGAATTTCACGAAGGAACTTATCATCTGGGAGTACTGTGGAGCGCTTGTTGGAGGTGAGGAGATAAGCAGTGACAAGGTGGCGAAACAGATTGCCCCCAGGATAATAGCTCCTGCCAGTACCAGGGCATTCACAATAGTAGACCCGACAGCGATGGCGATAATAATGGGTACAATGGTTATGAATATCCCGGTCAGCATCGACGCCAGCATATCCCCAAGAAGGATTGTCCATACTGCCACCGGAGCGGAGACCAGCCGTTCCAGAGTCCGCGCTTGTGTCTCCCAGGGGAAGGTGATAGGAGCGATGGCGGAGCAGGTGAAGAAAACGGACATGGAGATGAGCCCTGGCATAAGTGATGCCACCGGCATGTCACGCCCGAAAGCAAAGGCAATGAACATAAAGGCCGGGTACATAATGCCCATGAGTACCACTGGCCCCTTGGAATAGTAGATTCTCATGTCCTTCTTGACGATAGCCCAAGAACGGATGATTTGGTCGATTACCCCAAAGCTGTTAGTCATCGCTTAGCCTCCTCGGTCAGCCTGACAAAGGCGTCTTCAAGAGAAGGTGGGCGGACGTTAAGAATGCTTATTTGAAGCGAATTAGCCCGGCTGAAATCAACCAGCGTGGTGACCAGAAGAGTAGTATTGTCTGTATAGAACCTGAAACGGTAGTCGGTCTTTTCCTCTCCCCCGGTGTCAGCGCCAGGCGTCTTACCCGCTCCCGTTCCCGCCGCGCCGGCGGATAGCCCGCCAGCCATTTGTGCTTGCATTCTCCCCTGGTTTCCGCCCATGCCCCCGGGTCTGCCGGCGCCAGCCATTGCCTGCTGTGCTCGCAGCATATCGGAAGTTTCTATAGCCTGGGCTGTCTCCAACCGGTTAACTCCAGGCAGGTTAGCCAGCGTCTCCTGACTGACAGCTTTGTCAAAGCTTACATCGATCAGGTAGACACGCCCAGCGCTAATACTGAGGTTGTCAGGACAATCCAGGGCGACTATTTTGCCGCGGTTGATGATGGCTACACGTTCGCACATCTCGGCGGCCTCATCCATGTTGTGAGTTGTGAGAAAGATGGTCTTACCCTCCTTCTTCAGGTTACGGAGCAGGGCTCGCATGAAGCGGACGCTCTGGACGTCAAGTCCGCTGGTCGGCTCGTCCAGGAAGAGTATCTGGGGATCGGGAATAAGCGCCATGGAGAGGACCAGGCGTTTCCTCATCCCCATGGAGTACGTGCTCGCTTTGGAATCTTTTCTTTCAAAGAGCCCCAGGTTTTGTAGCAGGGATCCCGCCCGCTCCTTTGCCTGGTTAGCTGGTATCCGGTAGAGCTCGGCCATAAGCATGAGGTTTCCCCAGGCTGTCAGGTCAAGGTAGGCATTGGAAAGCTCCGGCATGACCCCGGACAACTGCTTGGCGCGGACACTTCCGGCGGGATAGCCCATGATAGAGGCTTCCCCACTGTCTTTCTTGATGATTCCGGTCAACATGCGTATCGTGGTGGTTTTACCGGCGCCGTTGGGTCCTAAAAAACCGAAAAACTCCCCACGCTTGACCTTAAAACTGATATGGTCAACCGCAGTAATCTGCCCGAAGAGCTTGGTTAGACCTTCTACTCCGATAGCAGTATCCTGATTGTTCAAGAGCACCTCCTCTCAAGTTGAAGCCAGCAGGAATTATCCGCTGACTTCGTTTTTTCCTTTAGCAGTCAGAAAGCTCAAGCCTGTTGAGTTTCACCTTTTTTCAGCTCGGAAATATGCTCTTCGACGCCCTTCGCTTCAGCCCGTAGCTGCATCCTTCTTATAAGTCCATAAGTGTAGACTTATAGAGAAGTATAGTTCTGCGGGGAACATCCTGTCAAGAATACAAGGGGAAAATCAGAGAGGTTAATTGGCGGCTTTTGCAGAATGATAGTCTTGCGGGCAAGAGTCTTCTTCGCAACGCTCGTTGAATTCGAGCGTAGTCGAAAGAATATCCTGGCAGCGTTTCAATCCTTCAGGGTCAATCATATAATGCATGCGGAATCCCCGTCTCTCTCCGGTTACCAGACCAACCGACTTTAATACTTGGAGGTGTTGCGATACCGCCGGCTGTGTAATTCCTATTAATTGGGACAGGTTATTCACGCAGCGGCACCCGCGAGGCGATTGATGGCAAAGGACTTGGAATAACTTCAACCTGGTCGGGTCCGCGAGGGCGGCAAACAAAGCTGCCTGTTCTTTAATCTTGTTCATGACGTTTTACAAATTATAAGTCTATGCTTATGAACTTGTCTGGATTTATTCTATTAGGTGCTCGGGGAATAGTCAACTATCGCTTAAAATCTTGACTTAAAATATGAGGCGTCAGGCATTTGCCCCCTTTATTGACCTGGGGGTGGAAGTTCAGTTCCGTTGCTGATTAATCCGTCAATGAATCTATAATATTTACTATCCTGTCATGGTCAAGTTGCCCCGGGTTATACAAGGCCAAACTTGACAGCCCAGTAACTGGAAGGCATGCACCGCCGGAACGTGACTCTCCTTTCTCAGATAAAAATCGGATACCGCCCCCGATGTACCTTCTCTATTTACCTTGACGCATCCATATACATGGTCTTATAATATGCATGTATGCACTATGATGCATACATAGGAGGCGTTGCAATGAGAGAGTTAACCAAAATACTGAAGGCTTTGTCGGATGAATCAAGACTCAGGGTTTTGAACCTGCTACTGGAAAGAGAGTGCTGCGCCTGTGAAGTGATGCAGGCGATGAATATTTCGCAGTCCAAAGCATCTCGTTCACTGACTGCTCTTTACGATGCTGGTATCCTCAGGCAAAGGAAAGACGGCCGCTGGGTGCTTTATTCAATCGACCAGGAAGGAATGAAAGAGTACGCGAAAGATTTCGTGCTGGCCATCTCGAAGGCCCTTGCGGATAGCCCTTTGGCAGAGGAGGACCGGAGGCGTCTGCAGAAAGCTGAGCGCGTCGGTCCGAGCTGCGTTGGCAGAGTATGCTCTAGCGGCTTAACCGCGAAAGTTTCGCAAGCTGAAGGATAATCATGGAAGCCTTATCTAATCTTTTCTGGGGCGGGGTTAACGGCTTACTAGGATACCTGTCGGCACATGTAATAACATGCCTGGTACCGGCTTTGTTTATCGCCGGAGGTATTGCCACTTTCGTCTCCCAGGCTGCCATTCTGAAGTATTTCGGTCCACAGGCGAAAAAGCCGGTATCTTACGGCGTGGCTTCCGTATCAGGTGCGGTGCTTGCTGTGTGTTCGTGCACTGTACTACCTCTATTTGCCGGTATTTACAAAAGAGGTGCTGGTTTGGGTCCAGCGATTGCCTTCCTCTTCTCAGGTCCTGCTATCAACGTTCTCGCCATTGTCTATTCAGCCAAGCTGCTGGGCTACAACATCGGCATTGGGCGGGCTATCGGTGCCATCGTGTTTTCGGTCGTGATCGGATTGGTAATGGCTTTTATCTACCGCAGGGAAAAATCCCAGGCTGACGCACAGGCTTTCGCTATGCTAGCTGCAGACCCGGCAGGTAAAAGCATTTGGCAGCAGGTCCTTTTTATTGGGGCTCTGGTAGGAATACTGGTTTTCGCTGCTTCCCAGAACTGGATTGCCACGGGCATATTCTTGATCGCCCTAGCTCTGATTTTGTGGCGCTGGTTTACCCGGGGAGAAATAGTTCAGTGGCTTAAAGAAACGTTACGCTTCACCCGCCTGATTATACCTTGGTTACTGGTCGGTGTATTTGTCGCGGGTATCCTTACCGTGGTTATTCCACCGGATATCGTGGCAACATGGGTCGGTGGTAACAGCATCTCTGCTAACTTCATCGGTTCCTTCGCTGGTGCCCTGATGTACTTTGCTACTCTGACCGAAGTCCCCATCATCAGGGCTTTCATGGACCTTGGAATGGGCAAAGGACCGGCGCTGGCGCTGCTTCTGGCAGGCCCGGCACTATCATTGCCGAGCATGCTGGTCATTCGCAACATCATGGGGACAAAGAAAATGCTCACTTATGTTGGGCTGGTAATCGTCATGGCGACAATCACTGGCTACATCTTCGGGTCTATAGTGTAAACAAATAACAGGAGGTTAGACTGAATGAAAATCAAAGTACTTGGACCGGGATGCGCTAAATGCCATCAGCTCGAGAAAACGGTAAAAGATGCGGTAAGCGAACTCGGTATAGATGCCGAAATCGAAGACATCAAGGACATAAAGAAGATAATGGAGTTCCCCATCCTGACGACACCGGGGCTCGTCATCAATGAGAAACTGGTTGTCTCGGGACGGGTACCCAGCAAGGCGGAGGTCACCACTTTTATTACCACGGCCATGGCAAAAGAATCCGAAGCATAAGGAGAGGTTGATATGAGTAAGCAGCAAGCTGTTACCTGTGAATGCAAAGCAGAGGACATCATTTTGCTTCCCTGTGCGGGAGGCTCCAACTGCGGGCAGATTACCAACCAGGTGGCTGTCAGGCTCGATGAGGAAGGAGCGGGCCGTATCTACTGCCTGGCCGGTATCGCGGCACATATCGATGGCATGGTAGAGTCAGCCAGGGGTGCCAAAAGGATTGTTGCCCTGGATGGCTGTCAGGTGTCCTGCGCCAAGAAAGCTATTGAGCATGCCGGACTTACTGCGACCGACTGGATTTGTGTCACCGAAGAGGGAGTAGCTAAGAACCACCAGTTCAAGCTGGCCCCCGAGGAAATCGAGCTTATTGCCCTTAAAACGAGGGAGTCACTGGCGGTACCCGTGGTACCAAAAACACAAGACAAAGAGACGAAAACGGGAGAGGGATCTTAGGCATAATTATTTGGCTACACTTGCCAAGCCCTGGATATAAGTAATGCCACGGGAATCCTCGCCTCGCATCAGCGTGGTGTCTTCGTTTATTACGTGGGAAGGCCAAACAATCCGTAACTTAAACTAGGAGACGGTATCGGGAGAGTATCGGTATGGTAAATAAGCATTTTCTAGCCTTGGTGGGCATGACTCTACTCGTGGTTATGCTGGTGACTGGATGCAGCAGTGCAGCACAGGCTAAGACCGGTGATACTGTCAAGATACACTATACTGGAAGCCTCGCGGACAACACGGTATTTGATTCGTCTATTGGCAGTGAACCTCTGGAAATTATCCTGGGCCAGGGCCAGGTGATTCCCGGTTTTGAACGGGCCGTCATAGGAATGAAAGTTGGTGAATCCAAAACAGTCACCATCCCTGTTGATGAAGCCTACGGCCCGCGCCAAGATGACCTGATAGTGGAGGTCGGGAGAGACAAGCTTTCCCCGGATATTAATCCGGAAGTCGGCATGCAGCTGCAAGGGAACCAGGGAGTTATGACGATTATCAACGTTTCAGAGACGACGGTAACGCTTGATGCCAATCATCCCCTAGCCGGGAAAGACCTGACATTTGACATCGAGCTTATTGAAATCGAGGGGTCCCAATCAGATACAAGGGAATCTGGTCTTACCTCGGTACCCCTCGTGGAAGCCCTTGCCAATGGTAAGCCAACGCTGGCCGAGTTCGGCTCAAGCACCTGCGTCCCATGTAAGCAAATGAAGCCTATTCTGGAGGAACTGGCAGTAGAATATGAAGATAAATTGAATGTAGTCATCGTGGAGGTCTACGAGCAGAAGGAGCTTACTCGGCAATACGGTATCATGGCCATACCCACGCAGGTGTTTTTTGCCGCCAACGGAAAGGAAGTATTCAGACACACCGGGTTTTTTGCTAAAAAAGACATACTATATGAATTGAAATCGATGGGGATTGAATGATGGAAGGACTATTTCATTATATAGGTGAACTCGTTCAGACCCAGGGATGGCTGGCGTTCCCCGCCTGCTTCCTGGGTGGTATCATTTCCAGCGCCAGTCCCTGTGTCCTGGCAATGATACCGCTGGTCATCGGCTACGTCGGCGGTTACGCCGAAGGCTCGCAGAAGAAGGCCATCCAGTATTCCCTGATGTTTACTCTCGGTCTGACCATCACCTTTACTGTTCTGGGGGTTATCGCCGGTGCCCTGGGTAGGCTCTTCGGCGATGTTGGAGGATTCTGGTACTATGTCCTGCCGCCGGTAGCTATCTTGCTGGGGCTGTATCTCCTGTTTTCTGACAAAATGAACCTGAATATTGGTTTATCGCAACGATTCATGCCCAAGAAAAAGGCTCTGCTCGGAGCTTTCCTCATTGGTCTTTTCTTCGGGATTGTTGCTTCTCCCTGCGCTACGCCGGTGCTGGCAGTGATACTGACCTTCGCAGCTACGAAACAGGAGATTGCTTACAGTGGTGGACTGCTTCTGGCTTATGCGCTGGGTCACTGGGTACTGGTGCTCGGTGCCGGGATATCGGCGGGCTTTGCCCAGAAAGTGCTGGCTTCAAAAGGTATTAGCAACTTCTCCTCCTATTCTAAAAAGGCGGGAGGAGTTATTTTGATTGGAGTAGGGATATACCTGCTTACTTACCTGCTCTAAGGCATAGAAGAGGAGGGAATTATGATATGGAATTGAAGGAAGCCGCGGAAGCGATGAAGGAGATTTTAAGCCTGCCATACGAGCCAATCGCGGTGAAATTCCTTATGGATGGAAAACGACCAGCGGGGTTCGAGTTGCCCGGCGACCGCCGTTACTGCCAGGTACTCATGGGAGCCCGGGAAGGCCATAAATATCTGCTCACCGCAGAGAATATTGCCTGTCCGGCAGCTGCCTGGGCTTTAGGCTTCAAGGGACCACCTCCAAAGCTGTCCTCGGGAGAGATGCCGGCGGCCATGGATATTTTCGCCAGCCCGGCAGCCGTCAGAAACACGTTCGCTACCATGCCCCGTTTGGAGATGGGCCAGTACAGGATGGTTGCTTGCTGTCCCTTAGGACAGTCACCCTTTGAGCCTGATGTCGTGGTGATAGAGTCGGTTGTGGAGCATTTGATGTGGGTGGCGCTTGCCAAAGTGTTTGAAACGGGCGGCCGGTTGGATTTTACCACCGCTATCTTGCAGGCTACCTGTGTGGATGTCACCATCCTGCCTTTCCTGACGCAAAAGATGAACGCCACCCTGGGATGCTATGGTTGCAGGGAAGCTACTAACCTGACGGAAAGCGAGTGCGTGCTGGGGTTCCCTATAAAAGACCTGGATGGGATTGTCGGTTCCCTTCAAAAGTTGAATGAGAAGGCCATCCCCAGGGTAAGGGGGAAAACAATATACAAGGCTCTACTGGCAAGATAAGCATGGTTGAGGCTACATTTAACCTTGGACCTATCACTATCGGCCTCTATGGCATCATGATTACTCTGGGTGTCATAGCAGCCATAACCTTGTCCGTCATCGAGGCGAAAAGACGGGGACAAGCTACCGAGCACATACTTAACATGGCCCTGTTTATTGTTCCACTGGGTATGATTGGCGCCCGCCTCTATCATGTCATAGATGAATGGAGCTTCTACAGCCAGAACCCGTCTATGATTATCGGCGGGCGCGGGCTGGGTATTTTCGGAGCCGTTATCGGGGGTGCCATCGGTCTCCTTATTTACACCAGATGGAAAAGGCTAAGCACGGTAGAATGGATGGACATCGTCGCCCCCGGTCTTATCCTGGCACAGGCAATAGGCAGGTGGGGTAATTTCTTCAACCAGGAGCTTTATGGCTACCCGACCAATCTCCCCTGGGGAATTTATATAGACCCTGCCCATCGGATTGCTGGTTATGAAGCTTTCACCCACTTCCATCCTCTCTTCCTGTACGAATCGATATGGAATGCTCTGGGCTGCGTTTTACTTTTACTTGTCGGTCGAAAACTTAAAGAACATCTCATGAGCGGTGATGTCTTTCTTCTGTATGTTATCTACTACTCGGCGGGGAGGTTCTTTCTCGAGGGTTTGAAAATCGATGTCTGGACCTTGGGCGGTATCCCGACCGCTCGCTGGATAACTGGCATCGCGATTGTTATTTCAGCCGCCTTGATGGCTTACCGGAGATATTTGGCATCTCGTAAGCCGGAGGTTTGACGTACTTATGCTATATGGATTATAATTTATATAAATGAGTATTGATGTTGAAAACAACGAAGCGCGTTTCTTAAAGTGCATCGGCGAGCCGACCCGACTCCACATTATTAAGCTTCTATCGGAGGGGGAAAAGTGCGTGGGAGATATTTGCCAGGCTGTCGGGAAGGACCAGCCTTTAGTATCTCACCATCTACGCGCCCTGCGGGAATGTGGCATCGTGAGTGCCAGGCAGGAAACCCAGAAAGCCTATTACCGGCTTTGTGACCAGAGCCTGGCAAACCTCGTAATGCTAACGGGAGACATCGTAGCAAAGCTTGCACCGTGTGGAGAAACGTGCTGCGAAAAGGAAGAGGAAATACAATGAAAACTGTTCTTTTTGTCTGCGTACATAACTCAGATCGCAGCCAGATGGCGGAAGCCTTCTTCAATAAGCTAGCCAAAGGAAAAGCGCGGGCGCTTTCGGCAGGAACCCAGCCTGGCGATAAGGTAAATCCGGTGGTGGTTGAGGCAATGAAAGAAGTCGGTGTAGACATCAGCGGCAACAAACCCAGGGCGCTCGCCGTGGACATGGTGGAGAAGGCGAACAGGATGATTACGATGGGCTGCGGCGCTGACGCACAGGCAGTCTGCCCCGCCAACTTTATCGAGACTGAAGATTGGGCGCTGGAAGACCCCCATGATAAGCCCATCGAAGAAGTCAGGAAAATCAGGGACGAGGTAAAAGAAAGAGTGACCACACTCATTCAGGAGATAACTCCTGAAAAGGAGGCATAGATGCTTGAAATAAGAAAGGCTGCCGTTTCCTTTGATGAAAAGGATGTAATGGAATTAGAGAGAATCGTTACCGACAATGATAAGGAAGAAGCACTCAAATTTCTCAAGAAATCTATCTATGACCGTATTGCCCACGCACAGCAGGGCAGGTTAAAGTCACACCTCGATGCTGCCAACCCGGTGGAGGGATTTGTCCAGCACAACAAGTGAGAGTCACAGCCCTATGAAAAACTGAAAGGAGCCGTATCGTGAAGGAAGATAAAATTAAGCACGCAGTTAAGGAGCAATATTCGAGGATTGCCGAACAGAGCGGGCAGCAGTCCTGTTGCTCGTCCGGCAGTTGCTGTTCCAGTAACAATCCGGAAGCCGAAACTATTCTGGCAGGTTACACCAGGGAACAACTGGCACAGATTCCGCAGGAGGCTGTCCTTGGGTTGGGCTGTGGGAACCCGTCCGCCTGCGCCGAATTGAAAGCGGGAGAGACCGTGCTTGACCTGGGTTCCGGGGCCGGCATCGACGTATTCCTGGCCGCTATTAAAGTGGGACTACAAGGAAAGGTCATCGGCGTAGACATGACGCCTGAGATGGTCAACAAAGCCAACGGGCTCGCCCGGGAGAAGGGTTTCCAGAATGTTGAGTTCCGGCTCGGCGAGATTGAAAGTCTGCCGCTAACTGACAATTCCGTGGATACTATCATGAGCAACTGCGTGATTAACCTCTCAGCGGACAAGTCCCGGGTGTTCCATGAGGCCTACCGTGTGCTCAAGCCCGGCGGCAGGATGGTCATCTCGGACATTGTATCCGAACGCCCGCTTCCCCAGAGAATGAGGGATGATCTTGAGGCATGGTCGCAATGTATCTCCGGCGCCCTGGAAATGAAAGATTACCTGGGCAAGATTACTGGCGCGGGCTTCGGCAATCCGGAAGTCATCTCCCAACACGAGTTCTACGCTGAGGCTGAGGGAGACGAGAGGCACCGGCTGCTCAGTATTACGGTGAGAGCGGAGAGAGGAAAATAGACTAGATGAGAAAGAAACGGGCACTATTGCCAGAGCGATGGCATATTGTGCAATGCGAGGTGACCCCTCCAGGAAGGTGCACCTATGTGCGTAAATACATCTGAACAAAGGGGCATCGGTTTCTTTGAGAAATACCTGACACTGTGGGTTATCCTCTGTATGGCGGCCGGGGTTACAATCGGACTGTTCCTGCCGGCTGTCCCTGCCTTCCTCGGAATGTTTGAATATGCCTCCGTGTCCATACCGGTCGCCATATTGATATGGCTAATGATCTACCCGATGATGCTCAAGGTCGATTTTGCCAGCATTGTCAACGTTGGCAAGAATCCCAAAGGGCTCGTAGTGACCTGGGTGACCAACTGGCTGATCAAGCCGTTCACTATGTATGGCATCGCTTTGCTTTTCTTTTTCATTATTTTCAAGACTTTTATTCCGGAGGACCTGGGCAGGCAATACCTGGCCGGGGCGGTACTTCTTGGTGCCGCGCCATGTACCGCAATGGTATTTGTCTGGAGCTACCTTACTAGAGGCAATCCCGCTTACACGCTTGTACAGGTTGCCACCAATGACCTGATAATACTGGTAGCCTTTACCCCGATTGTTGCCTTCTTGCTTAATGTCAGTAATATCTCAGTTCCATGGATAACTCTATTCTTGTCGGTGGTGCTTTTTGTGGTGATCCCGCTGGCGGGCGGGTGGTTTACCCGGGTATATATTAGTAAGCGGAGAGGGAAAGACTACTTCGAGAACAGGTTCATCCACAAATTTAACAATATTACCGTTATCGGACTGCTGCTGACGCTTGTTATTATCTTCTCATTCCAAGGAGAGGTTATTGTTAACAATCCCCTGCATATCGTTCTTATTGCCGTACCGCTCAGCATCCAGACATTTCTTATTTTCTTCATCGCGTATGGGTGGTCGAGGGTCTGGAAGCTGAAGCATGAAGTTGCTGCTCCGGCAGGCATGATAGGGGCCAGTAATTTTTTTGAGCTGGCGGTAGCTGTAGCAATATCACTCTTCGGACTCAAGTCCGCTGCTGCCCTGGCAACAATTGTTGGTGTGCTGGTTGAAGTACCAATAATGTTGACCCTCGTGGCTATTGCCAACAGAACACGTCACTGGTTTCCAGGACCGAGGGTTACTGATAAAAACACCATGTGAAGAGGGGGTGAAGGACATAATGTACAGGAAAATACTGGTCCCCATCGATGGTTCTGAGATGGCAGAATGTGCTCTTGAGCATGTAAGAACGATTGCCAAGGGCTGCAAGGTGCCTGATATTATTCTATTGTTTGTTGCAGAGCATGTCTCCTCTGGACTCTACCAAAGTAGTGAGGAAGCTAAAGGAAAATTGGTAGCTTGGGGAAAGGATGTTCTAGCAAGGGCTGAGAAACGGCTGGCAAATGAAGGCATTGCTGTCAGAAGTGTTCTCTTGGAAGGTAATCCAGCCGAAGTTATTATTAATTATGCCGCTAAAAACGAGATAGACCTTATCGTTATGAGCACACATGGACATTCAGGTATCACCCGCTGGGCTTTTGGTAGTGTGGCTAACAAAGTGATAAATTCTTCCCCGGTACCCGTTTTAATATCTATACCTAAAGGATGCAGAATCCAGCCTTACTCTTAGGAGGGGGTGTGAAGGTGAAGAAATCTATAATCCTTTCTCTTTCCGATGAAGAGATGTTTGAGCTGGAGCGCATCATGCTGGACAACGACAGTGAAGGCGCCCTGAAAGCTCTGAAGAGACACCTGGAACGTGAAGTAAAGGCGGCTATTTCAGGTGAAGGACATTGAAAGCCCTGGTTTGAGCTCCCGGGTCGGAGCTACGATGGTAGACCTGATATTATTGTCAAGATATGAGTGCACCCGTCCGTAAAAATTTGAAGGGCCTATGCGCTTTCAACTTGGACAAGCAACCGCTGTACCGCCGGAATCAATCCTTTTTCTCAAATAGTAGTTCGGGAACTGTCGCCCAAGGCCCACCATTAGCAACTAAATAACACATAAAGTACACTGTTTGACAACCAGATAACATTCCAAGCCCATCTCTCTTTAGGGCAATTTCTGTATCGTATTCAATTCGCTACTATACCAGAAAACCAGGGAGCCTGCCCACTATCTTTCGAAGAAAGCTAACCAAAAGCTGTTTCCGCCGTTATATTTACTGGATAATTGACGCGGGAGGCACACATGACAAAAAAGAAAACTATCTTGACAAGCTTGATCGCACTGTTGCTGGTATCCGCCCTGCTCATAACCGGATGCCAGAAAGAACCCGCGGTTCAGGAAATTCCGCCTGACCCGTTCACCACAACGTGGAATCTGGGAGAAGAAGGAAGATCATTCAGTGTCAGTGGGGATAGTGCAGGACATGTCCCCGGCGAGGAATCTGAATTCCAGCTGGCGCTCGACAATCTCGCAGGTGATGACCCTTGGCAGGGCGAGTATTGCATTCTCCTGATTGACAACAAAGGTGTTGTTAAAGAAATCACCCATGAGCAGTATAACGTACCGGTGGGACTCGAGACGCAAAAGACTTTTACCATTGAATTCCCCGAGGACTTCGAAGGCCCGCTAGGTCTATGTGTAGTTATCCCACAGCGGGCAACTATGGTTACCACGCTATGGGTTGGCACGGGCCGTACAGGGAATGCGGGGCCGTGGCCTAACATTAAAACCTGCCCCTACTATCGGACCGAGGAAGGCAGCCAGGAACTCGCCGAGGAATTTGTCCGCAACAGCCCCACGTTCAAGTTTGATGGCAACCAGGTAACCTTGGAACTGTTAGAGACTCTTTATCCAGATATTGAGAATGCTTGGCAGTTCGTCTTCCGCTTTGAGAGCACTCATGCCGGCTATGGCGATAGAACCGGCCAGGTGCTTGCTCAGGTTATCACCCCACATGAGGCTGTCATCACTGTTGAGCAAGGTGAAATTAAAAACGCTGTTATGGATGGCAAGTGGGATATGATTAACCAGGAGATGCTCAACGAGATTGAGACAAGCTGACACATTCATCTCGGCGGGTCCACGGGGTGTCATCGCCTAGAGTAAAGCGCAATTCCTGGAGTTGGCAGACCAAGCTGCTGACTTCTACAGAAATGTTGGCCAGACGTCCGCCAAAATAATCTCGGCTGATGAGGTGCCTATTAGCAATGAATATTCTATGGTAAAAGTGCACTGGGGAGTAACCTTCAAGAAAACGGGGGACAAACTGATTGAATTTGATGTCTCCTATTTTGTTCATAAGACTCTTCCTGAGCCAAAAATCATTATGTTCATCGCCCATCAGGATGAACAACAGGCAATGCATGAGCTTGGACTGATTTCGGAATCGTGACGATTAAAGCTGAAGTCATGAAAAAATACCTGTTATGCAGGTAATAATCAAGTAGTTTTACTGACAACTTTAAATCATGAGGAGGAATGGGATGCTGTTGAAGAATATGCGGAAGGCCGCCAGAGGTAAGCGACTATTCCTTTCAATCCTGGTATCTGTATTCTTTATTTTGTTAACAGCAGTATCTTGCACTAGTTCCGTTCCTCAAGAACTGACAGCCGGTGAAAGACTCTGGAAGGACCAAGGATTGACGGACTACGATTTTACACTCGAGCGCCAATGCTTCTGTCCCGAGGACTGGCGTGGACCCGTTAATATCCAGGTACGTGATGGGGTTGCTGTTTCGGTGACCTATGTATCCACCGGCGGGGCTGTAAATGATGGCAAATTCGATAATGCGGATACTATTGATAAGCTTTTCACGATGCTGGAAAATGCTTATACAGGCAAGGGCGATTTTGAGCAAGAAGCGGACACTATCAACGTGACCTATAGCTCCCAAATGGGGTATCCCACAAGCTTCTTTATTGATGTCTCACAGCAGATCGCCGATGAGGAGCAGGGTTACACGGTCACAAATCTTGTTGCGAAGTAGTTTTGGCTCGGCTGTAGCGCAGTCTACCGGCAGCAACTTATCGCAGTAGAATTCTGACTATAGGTACCTTTATTGTAGATTGAGACCTGCGAAGAAGTAGAGGTTGACCCGCAACATCTATGTGTCGTAAATGAAATTCCCCAATCCGGTATGTAGGACACCAGGTGGTATGCCCACCGCGACAGGGTTCCCGTAGCGGCAGGTGAGATTTTCGACAATTATAGATTGTTCTACCATACGATTATTTATTTTTCCTCCTTCCGCGCCGAAACCGCGCCGCTTCCTGTCTGTCAGGATAGGGCGAAGTTCTGAATATTCTGGAGCACTATCGCCAGTACGGCCGCAACTGCGAAGAATACGACTACTTTGACCAGTAGAGAGCGCAGTCGGTCTGTTGCCAGTCCGCTTCCGACCACCAATCCCCCAATTCCAAGTTCAGCTGTCTGACCCACGAACCAGCCGATAAGCAATGCGGGACTTGCTGTAGAAATGGAAAGGAGCCCCAGAACGAAAGAACCCCAGACCAGGACTCCGAACGCCAGTCCGAAACCCAGTCCGCGCCGCCATCCCTTGAGGTGCAGCCTGTACATGATCCACACAATCAGGACTGTAAGAATGGCAAACGATAGGTATCCCAAGGGAATCCGCCGGAACGCTTCTTCGGGCGCCAGCAGGAAAGGGCTGGGGCTGGCATACAACGGGGCCAGCACCCCGGCGTGAAGAAACAGGTCGAAGCCAATCATGGAGAGGAGAACAAGTGCCCCAACTTTTAATAAATGCAGAAGAACGTTGCGGTTCATATAGCTTTACGCCTGCTGAGAATCCTGACCGATTTCTTCAGGTTTATGCCAACGCAGCCACAAGGCTGTTGCAGTTACCGCTACCGCCAGGACAGCGATATAGATTTCCACCTGAAGGGTCGTCAACAGCCCCTTCTGTAAAAGGATTACAGAATAGTTCGTGGCACCGTGCAGGAACGAAGCGATAAGATAGAACTGCCAGCCCAGGCCTTTGGCCAGGCCATAGCCCGCGAGCGCAGAAGCAGCGATATGAAATCCTATAGTAAAGAATCTCTCCCAGAATCCCAGCAAAGCCAAAAAGCCACTCGTTTCAACTGTGCCCCATGTCCAGCCGGAGGCAAATATGGTGTTATGCACCCAAACTGCTTCGAATACGCCGAATCCTGCCCCGGATACCGCTCCGACAATTAACCCGAATTTGGGAGTAAAACTCCTGTGATTACGCCACCGGTAGAACACAACGGGGACCAGCTTTGCTCCTTCCTGGACAAGACCGCTGAGTAGAATCGACGGTATGCCGGCAAGTAGCAACCACCGTAAAAGTGTAAATTGGCCCCAGAAATGACCCAGGGCTTGACCGGTCCAGCCCTGCAAGGGGATCTGAATAAAAGCGATGGCCGTCCAGGTAAGGAAAGCGCTTATGATGCCTACAGCCCAGAGCCCCCGCTTTTTAGTCATCGGCGGCCAGTATGGAGTCAGCCAGATAGCCCCAAAGACAACACCGATCGCGATAGCTACCAGAACCAGCGACCAGCTAAGGCCGGGGAAACTGAACGCTGATGTGAAAAATCCTGCCATCTGCTGAAGCATGTCGCTGAGACTCCTAATCCATCCGTGATAGGATCAAACTATTCAAAAAACTGACCGGCAACGAGATGATCATTATCAAAAACCATCCGGACACCCACGTCACCTTTAGCGTATTTCGCCTTGTAGTGAACAATGACATAACCCTGTTGCTCCTCGGTCCTCAAAAACTCTTTTGATTCGTAAGCACCAAGCTGGGTGTTTATCTGGGAAGCAACCGGATCCAGTATTTCGTGCGTTACCGCAGCCTTGAATTCGGCGTTACCATATTGGGTATATTTGGCCAGGTTATTTTCGCTCAAGCCCTGCAAGGTAGTTTCTGTGGCAGGATCCGCATAAGCCCGAATAGCGTCCTGTTCAGGAGTTGTAGATGGTTCTGATTTACAGGCGATGACACCGCCAACAAGGGTAAGCAGTATCATTAGAAACAGTGCCGGATAAGCAATTTTTCTCATTCTCTTGTATATCCTTTCATGAGGCTGAATGATCCATACTCTCACATTCTATCACGAACAGCTACGATACATCATGTCAGGGTTTGTGAACAACGCACCTGAAAGCTATAATAGAAGGTGGACATCATGAAAAGATACGAGCACACGCAGGTTGGTTATCTCATAATCACAGCAATGGCGGCCGCGATAGTCCTGATCGGGATTGTTCTGGCTAATGCCGGCATGAATTGGATTGCCATTGGTGTCCTGGTGGTGGTTGCAGCTGCTCTGGTCCTGTTCTCCAGCCTGACAGTTACTATCCGGGACAATAACCTTGAAGTCCGGTTTGGTCCCGGTATGATCCGCAAGCAGTTCAATTTGCAGGACATTGAATCGTGCCGGGTTGTCACGAACCCCTTCTATTATGGCTGGGGCATTCGTTTAACTCCCCACGGCTGGCTTTATAATGTGTCCGGCTTTCAAGCTGTGGAGATAAAACTTAGAACGGGCAAGAAATTCAGAATCGGCACAGACGCTCCTCAGGAGCTTGAGACAGCCATCCAGCAGGCTTTATCGGATAGGTAGATATGGCTAGACCTGATATCTATTTAAGCGTGATTTTTCGCTGGCTCGCAGTGTTCGTCATGGTGCTCGTTGTGAGCATCATCGGTTCCCTTCCGGTGTTCTCCCTGGGCCTGATTGTCCGTGAAGCTGTCAGTAACAGCTTGACCATCATGGTAATGGGGCTTCTGTCGGCAATCAGTTCAATATGGCTATCCAACCTTTTAAAAATCGGCGGTATGCGAAGGCGTTTGCTGCCTATTGTGGTGACTTCTGAGATAACAGCTGCTATCCTGGCACTTACCTACTTCTTGGTGACCATTAGTCCCGCTGCCTTGGCCTTACGCAGACTATTCCCTGTCAACATTTATCTGCTCGTAGCGTGGGGCGTACTTCTGTCAGTGAGCGCTTGCCTGGCAGCCTGGCGCTTTCGAAACTCTACACGTAACCTGAAGCGGAATGCTATTACGTCTCTTGTTCTACTAGTGTCCTGTCTCGGAAATACGTTGACAAAGTCTCCTGATCTTTTCAAGGATTGAATCGGCGGTTGCTGTCCA
>ENA-ORXD01000150-ORXD01000150.1-sediment-metagenome-genome-assembly--contig:-NODE-150-length-118353-cov-7.593062_pt1 | contig 118353 bp, 95 predicted proteins | sample MGYA00237862_ERZ511471 | MGnify/ENA metagenome assembly ERZ511471
TCAAAAACATCGGTAGGTCGGTATGTTTGCGCTCAATTTTCATCTTTCTTGGCAGCCTAAAAAGTGCGAAAGTCAACCCTTTTTAATTTTTAATTTTTTTGACTGGCCGCCGGTCAGTTTGATTTACAGGATATGCTATGGCTGGTATGTTTAAAATTATCATTCGGTTTTATCAGTTGGCGATTTCGCCTTATCTGCCGAAAACCTGTCGTTTCGTACCTTCGTGCAGTAATTACGCCTTGTCAGCCATCCAAAGATACGGCTCGGTCAAAGGCGGCTATTTAGCCCTGCGGCGGGTGTTGCGGTGTCATCCCTGGGGCTCCAGCGGATTCGACCCCGTACCCTAAAGGGAAATAACTAACGTATCATGTCGGAAATTGCCCGTAAAGAACTGCTCGAACGCATTGAACGCCTAATCGCGGTGGAGGACTTCACCGCCCTGAAGGCCCTTTTATCCGCATCGCGGCCCGCCGACATCGCCGAAGTCGTTGAGGTGCTCGATGATAAGGCCCGCCAGATTCTCTTTAATCTGCTGGTTCCCCGGCAGGCGGGCGAGGTGCTCGAAAAAATCGACGAGGCTATCCGCAGTGAAATTGTCGAGGCCCTCTCCAACACGGAGCTTACCAATATCGTAGCGACGCTGCCGCCTGATGAAGCGGCGGACGTCGTAGCTGACCTGACCCGGGAAAAAGCCCAGCAGGTTCTGGACCATATTCCGCCGGCCGAATCCGTGCAAATCGGCCGCCTCCTGCATTATCGCCGCGACACTGCCGGGGGGATTATGAATCCGGAACTGATTAAGGTTAACATCCACGACACCATTGACGACGCCGTCCGGCAGATTCGGCTGTCGGAATCCGCGGAGGATTTTTACTATATTTTCGTGGTGGACGACGTTGGCAGGTACTTGGGCGAGGTAAGTATCCACGCCTTGCTGCGTCTTCCGGGTGATACTCCTCTGGCCCAGGTATTGCAGCAGGAGATTCCCGTTGTCAACGTCGCCGCCGATCAGGAGGAGATTGCCAACATCTTCCGTAAAAACGATCTGATTGCCATGCCGGTCGTCGATGAAAAAAACCTCCTCGTTGGCAGAATCACCGTCGATGACGTCGTGGACGTAATGGAGGAGGAGGCGGAGGAGGACGCCCTGGTAATGGCGGGGACCGATCCCGCCGAGTTGGATACCCCACACATCTTCAGGGCTGCCACCATTCGCCTGCCCTGGCTGTTGACTTGCCTGTTTGGTTCCATGATGTCGCTCTTGGTGGTTTATCACTGGGGCAGTCACTTTTCCCATTTGGATTGGCTGTGTGTTACCATGTTTATGCCCGCCATTGCCGCTATGGGCGGCAACAGTGGCCTGCAAACTTCCACCATTGTGGTCCGCGGCCTGGCCACCGGCGACCTGGTTGCCCTGAAATTTCTCCAGGTTTTCGCCCGGGAAAGCAGGATTGCTTTGATTGTCGCTCTGATTTGCGGCTTGATTACCGGCACGATTGCCAGTTTAATCTTGCATTTCGGCTCGGACCGCAACCTCTTATCCATCAATCATCCCACCGCTTTGAGTTTGGCTGTGGGACTGGCCATGTTCTGCGGGATTATGCTGGCCACCAGTCTGGGTTTGGCTTTGCCTTTTATGTTCCGTCGGTTGGGCATTGACCCGGCCATCAGTTCCGGCCCGATGGTTACTACCGCCAACGACACGATCAGCTATATGACTTATTTCAGTTTAGCTCTGTTTTTTCTGCGTCTTTTTAGAACCTGATTTCATTTTGGAGGCATACCCATGCGTAGATTCGTTTCCCGGTGGACCACTCGCTTCCTGCTGCTGGCAGGTGTAATGTTGGCTATATCTTTTCAACCCGGCTGCTCTCGCGGTATTAAAGAAGGCTTTTACGCTCTCAAGGGCAGTTCCGGCGAATTTACTCTGATTAACGGGGATACGGAGAAGATCTCCCGGCTCGCCAACGAGTATGGCGGGATAAAGGTCGAGCCGTTCCTGAATGACGTCGGCTCGATTTGTCCGCCGCAGTTTTTGGATGCCCTGCCTGCCGCCATTGAAAAGCAACTGCAATATCGCTCTCGTTCCCTGGGCGACCGTGTCAAATTCAAAAAAGAGGAAGAGATGTCTCCCTTCTTTACCGGTCCCGCCGACAAGGTACTGCTGATTAAGGGCCGGGTCATCCAGTATGAGCCTGGCAAACCCGGCGAGAAAGGTATGATGGAAAAGGTCATCGGCAATCTCGACGAAGCCATCTGCCGCGTCCAGTTATTCGATAACGCCGCCGGCACGTTGCTTACCGAGTCCAACTGTGTGGGCCGGGTGCAGAGTTCCATCCGCACCGGCCACGAGCAACTGGCCGAGGGCATCGCCAAGGCCATCCGCAAATGGCTCGCCCCCGAAAAATCCCAGGAGCAAGAGCAGGAAGAAGAAAAAGACAACAAATAGAAACCTCGCCTTTTACCTTATCTTGTCTAAAATTCTTATGCTCTCGCCGCCAAACCAACATTTGACGAACCCAACCCCTGTCGTTATAATTTAAAGTCGGTAAGGTGGGTAACTTATTGCCCACGCTGATATTATAAATGTCATTACAGCAGCGACTGGGGGATTAGTTTTGAAATAAGGAATAATTTTAAACTTTTAATTGTAATTTTTAATTTTACCTTTTTAATTTTTATTTTTGCCGGTAGAGGTTTTCATGACCCAGTTGGAACAAGCTCGCCGCGGCCAGATTAGCGACCCGATGTGTCAGGCCGCCAAAAAGGAGATGGTCCAGCCGGATTTTATCCGCCGGCAGATTGCCGACGGACGAATGGTCATCCCCGCCAATATCAACCACCTCCGGACCGGCTTACTGCCTATCGCCATCGGCCGGGCGGTTACCACCAAGATTAACGCCAACATCGGCGCCTCGCCGCTGGACTGCGACCAGGCCCATGAGCTGGAAAAACTCAATATCGCCCTGAAATACGGCTCGGATACCGTGATGGACCTTTCTACCGGCGGCGACGTCGATCGCTGCCGCATGAACCTGCTGGCCCACTGCCCCGCCCCTTTGGGTACGGTCCCGCTCTACGAGATGATTATTAATCGCCCGATTGAGGAGCTTACCTACGACCAGATTCTCGATACCTGCCGCAAGCAGGCTCAGCAGGGTGTGGATTTCTTCACCATTCACGCCGGCGTGCTGTTGGAGCACCTGCCCCTCCTCGAGAGCCGCATCGCCGGCATTGTCAGTCGGGGCGGCTCCTTATTAGCCCGCTGGATGCTTTATCATAACCGGCAAAATCCTTTTTATGAAATCTTCGATGATTTGTGCGATATTATGCGGCAGTGGGATGTGTGTTTTTCGCTGGGCGACGGCTTGCGGCCCGGCTGCCTGGCGGACGCCACCGACCCGGCCCAGATTGCCGAGCTGAGGACGCTGGGCGAGCTTACCCAGCGGGCCTGGGAGAAAGGCTGCCAGGTGATTGTCGAGGGTCCCGGCCATGTGCCTTACGACCAAATTGAATATAACATGAAGCTCCAGCAGGAAATCTGTCATAACGCCCCCTTTTACGTCTTGGGTCCGCTGGTTACCGATATCGCCCCGGGTTACGACCATATCACCAGTGCGATCGGGGCGACCGCAGCGGCTTTCCATGGTGCAGCCTTTTTATGTTATGTTACCCCGCGGGAGCATTTGGGCTTGCCTACTGTTGACGATGTTCGCCAGGGTGTCATTGCCTACAAGATTGCCGCCCACGCCGCCGACGTTGCCCTGGGTCTGCCGGGTGCCCGTCAGCGGGACGACCAGCTAAGTCAGGCCCGCGCCAACCTCGACTGGGAAAAGCACCTCCAGCTCGCCCTTGATAGTGAGACCGCCCGCAAAATGCACGATGAAAAGCGACTGCCTGACACCGATTTTTGCACCATGTGCGGCCGGGACTGGTGCAGTGTTCGCATCAGCAAAGAGCTGCGGCAGGCGATGAAAAAATAACGGTTTTCCCCTTCTCCAGCCCTAAAATCGGATTCTCCTCGCGGTATCTGGGAAATTAGCGACAAGGGTAAAACGAAAATGACCGAGGAACGGAAAAACAGGTTATGTTTCAGGTCCTTGAAAAAAACAAGTATCGACGAGATATAAGGAGGATGCCATGTCCGGTCTCAGACGGTTAAAACGAAAACAGAACGCAGATACATTCGGTGTTTCGGGTAAACTATTCGAACACATGACTGGCGAGCATGTCGATGTGTTGCAAAATATCGAATTCTCCCTGTCAAACGCTTATCGCCACAACCGTAATATTGATGACCGGTCGGTGGCGGCTGCCCTGAGAGCAGCTATCACGGCCAGTGAAACAACGAATGAATTGTCTCTTACCTTATTGGAAAATCTTGCGGAGGTTCGTCACCTGCGCACCGAGGTGTCTGATATAGTCTGGACCAATGCCCTGAAAGTTGTCCTGGATTCTGTCGGTAATCATTCTTCTTTACAACCCGGTGATAGGGGTTACCTCGAATTTATTTCGGAATTCATACGATAGTGGAGAAAATTAAAGGGATCTGACATTTTCGGACATATAAAGACTATTATAGGTATATTTTGCCAGGTTTTTGTTTAGCCCCCGCTACATTCTTTTCTTCCTCTTTCACCTGCTCTCCTGCTCGACTGTTCTCCTGTTCTCCGCCGTAGGCGGCGGCGTGTCGCGGGGTTGCTTTTTCTTGGCTCTTATTATTTTTCTTTCTACTTTCTACTCGTTAACTTTCGCAGATTATTTTACCAAAATTTGCACTCCAACAGGGCCTTACCAGGTAGGGGTAATAAATTACAAGTACGAAATAACCAGCGAACCTTACCAAAATACTATCAAACCAGCCCCAAGGCCCTGTCGGTTCATTAGGGCTAATATTGCGCAGGAAAAAGTACGAAAGCCGTCCCGCTGTAAGAGAACCTGGTCATTAGCGTAAACGAACGACTGTATTATATTAGGTGATTATAAAAGATCTGGCACTAAATTACATACCCTTTTTGATAGTAATTCGAATAAATCATGCTCACGATAATTATATCTAAACTCCATTTCCTTCAACGAATTAAAGGGGTCAACGAATTAAAGGGGTCAGACCCCTTTTCGGATAAATACGAACTAATAAGGGGACATTCTGCAGGCAAAAATAGGGACAGTCACCTATTTTTATTATCTACTTTAACGCCACATTTTCTATTTAGCGTATGCTGCATGACTTTCCGGCTGTCCTTATGTCTGCTCATTCCTAGCGAGCCTTTCCCGCTTCTTCTTCTTTGCTAAGAACCTTGCCATTATCCACGATCACGACCCTGTACTTACGGTCATGACCTGGGACCACTACGCGTTGAAAAAATGCATCTGGCACGTTATCCCCTGAGAATATACCACCAACGGTAACATCTCCCCGGAACCGGATGCCAAGAAACCGAAATGTGTTTCCCCATCCCGGTTCAAAGTGTGTTGCTGGTACCCAGAAATCATATGGGTGCAGCCAAATCGACATGTGTGGGATTGTGTACTGCGTTTCGTTCACGATCGTGATCGTGTTTATGGAAAGACGGTAAAGGATGATCGCGCTACATGTAACGACCAATGCGATACCAACAACGATTTTTCTGCGGTTCCGACGGAATACCCAGCAGGCAAGAATTGACAGTACCGCAGTCAAAATGAACGCCTCTACTAAATAGTAGGGCGTTGGCAGAAATCTCAGTATGATATACGTGCCCCATGCCGCAATGAACCCCAGCAGCACCAGCGCAACCCAGCGCCGATATCTCTGCATGACTGCTAACAAGCTGCTCATGCCCGAGATTTCCCATTTACACTCTTACAAAACGTAACTTTCACCAAACGACTCCAATAATTCTACAGGAATCTACCTGAACTGTCAAGAAGGACGGAATTAAATGGGTCAGAGAAAGAATTAAAAGAGAATTAAAAGTGTCGGGTACATTTTCGGAAGGAACATTCTATTTTACGACTAATTGGGTATTATTTTCATTATTATATTATGCTGCCTTATCAGACAGCTCTTTGACCATCGAATAATCCCACCGGTACGACTTATACTATTGAGAAACCGGGGACGTTTACCTTTTTACGAGGTACGACTTATCCTATTGGTGACGACTTTCTTACTTTCTCACTTTCCCACTTTCTCACCTTCTTATTTTTCTTCTTTCACCTGCTCTCCTGCTCAACTGCTCACCTGCTCTCCGCCGCTTTGGCGGCGACGCACTTTTGGCACTATCTCAGACAAAAAATAAAATTTTTGATAAATCGCATATCTCCCCGTCCCATAAATACTTACAACGCTTTCTGTCTTTAATAACCCCCGAAAATTTAGCGCGATTTTGGAGCGCCGCCGGTAAATACAGAGGCCGCTTTATTTATTCTTGGTGCGATGAATCGCACTATTTTAAAATCGCAGTGTTAAGTTTAACTAGCAAAACATGCAGCGGTCACGATTTAGCAAAATACATGCTTTCGCCCTGCTCGCCGCGATGAGACGCAACGCGTCGCAGCGGGCTGGGAGAACGGGTCCCTGGACCCCTCTTTGACAAGTTAATATGGGTAATTAGCCGCACCTTTCCGGTCACAAAAAAACCTGTAATTTCCCTTAAAAATCCCGCTGATTTTTTCTAAGAAATTGCTCAAAATCAGTTAAAAAAACTAAAGAATTGGGGGCATTTTGCCGCTTTTTGCGTCATTTTTGCGCAGTTTTGACACAATTTTTCGCATTTTTTACCACTTTTTGCCCGTTTTTCACCGGAGTTTTGACCATTTTTCACCATTTTTTTGCGGGGATAAAGTAAAACTGGGTCATCTAGGCAAGGCTGGCCCTACTCTTTCTTTAGGGCTTTTTTTTATCATTCAACGAGAGAATCAGCTCAATTTCCCCCACCGGCCGAGCGAGTTTCCGGGCGATTGTCACCGCCGACAGCCCCTGCCGAGCCAGCTCCAGAATCCCCTGCGTCTGATTATCCCGGTGATTGCCCTGCGAATCGGCTGGGCGGGCGTCTTTTTTAACTGGTTTTTCGGCCAAATCAACGGAATCGCCTGGACGGGCAGATTGATCGGAGTGTTGCTGAATCCGGTTTGATAAATCCCGCACCGCCCCCGCCGCGGCCTCGTCAATCGCCGTCGGCCCAGGCCCGGTTTTACCCTCTGCCTTGCCCGTCAACTGCTGCAGACGCTGGACCGCCTTATCCGCGTCATGGAGCAATAACTGCAATTTAGCCAGGCGGATATCGATTTGGCCGTTGATCTGCCGGGACAGCTCTGCCAGCGCCGCCATTAATTCGTTTATTTGCTCGTAGGTCGTGCGGATCTCGCGGGAATCCAGTTGTTTCTTTTGCTGCTGGGCGACCCGTTCACCGGCGGAAAGCCGCGAATGCTCCTGGCTGCGGGCGACCCGGCGTTGCGTCCTGATCAAGAAAAAGACCCCTAAAAAAACCGCCCCCAGCACCAGTAACAGGCTGGCATAAGGCGTAGCGGTCTTGGATTTACCCGCCAGCTCATCAGCCAGGGCCAAAAGCCCGGCCAGATTAATTGTCACTAACAATAGCTGCATATCGGTCACCGAAAATTTTGGGAATACCCTTTATTTTTTCCCGGCGTTAAAAGCCGCCACCGCCGCGGCGATGACCTCTTTTACCGGCACCTGATGCTGCCGGGCCGCCCGCCGGCAATCCGCGAACTCCGGGGTGCAAGTTATCGGCCGGCCCTGAAAATAGCCCCGCTTGATTTTTATCGCGCCGAAAGCGGTGGTTACCGTCTGGTAATCGCGGGGCAGAACGCTCCGCCGGCAGCTCTGCCGGCGGATGCCCAATGTTGTGCTTTCCGTAAACAGGATTTTTTCCATCCGCTCCGCTTCCGTCAGCGGACAAATCACACTGATTATGACCGCGGGGCGGTTTTGCTTCATGGTGATGGCGGTGGTATAAACATCCAAAGCCCCCGCCTGGAGCAGCAGCTCAGTAACATGACCTATAAGCTGAGCGGTAGCATCATCGATATTTGCCTCCAGCAGGCATACCGTATCCACCGGGACACCCGACCCGCCGTCATGCCTTTTTTGGCCGACGATCAAGCGAAGTACGTTGGGCGTTTGGGGATTATCATTCTGGCCGGCCCCGTAACCGATATCGGTTATCTCCATCGTGGGCATAGGGCCGAAACCGCTCGCCAGGGTGGTCAAAATCGCCGCTCCGGTCGGGGTGAGCAATTCGCCTTCGACCTCGCCGGGCGAAATCTCGACGCCTTTGATTAGTTCCGCCGTCGCCGGGGCGGGGACCGGCAGCAGGCCGTGGGCGCAATTTACCACCCCCCTGCCGACCACCAAAGGTGAACCATAGATTTCCTCGACCGCCAATGACTCCAGAGCCACGCAGGCCCCGACGATATCCATAATCGAATCGACCGCGCCGATTTCGTGGAAGTGAATCTCGTTTTCCGAGGTGCCGTGGACCTTCGCCTCCGCCTGGGCCAGCTTGCGAAAGATTTCGCTCGCGCTGCGGGTGGTCCACTCACTTAAGCCGGCATGTTCGATAATGTCGATAATATCCGCCAGATTGCGATAGTGCGGACCTTTTTGATTTTTATGATGATGATGGTGAGGATCGAAGGCCTTTTTCGGCTGGGGAAGGAAAAGGGTAGCGGCGATACCTTTTTTGCTGACCTTGCGAATCTCCAGATCCACATCCTCCAGGGCGAGCTTAGCCAGCTCCCGCCGCAGAATCTCCTGGGGCGCGCCCGCGTCGAGAGCGGCGCCGACGATCATGTCGCCGGCCGCCCCGGAAAAACAATCAAAATACGCTACCTTCATAAATTACCCACTAAGCCCAGCTCACCCCCGCCGGCTGACGATTGGTTTGCCACCAGGCCGGGTCGCGGAGATATTCCTTCATATAAATGGCAGCCGCCACGCCGTCGCCGATGGCGGTGGCTAACTGCATGGCTGCTCCCCGGCGGCAGTCGCCGGCGACAAAAACGCCCGGTATACTGGTCCGCAGGTATTGGGGATCGCAAACAATATAACCATTCTCATCCAAATCGATCGTGCCCTTGAGGAAGGCGGTATTGGGAATCATCCCGACAAAAATAAATACCCCATCGCAGGTCAAATCCTCGGTTTGGCCGGTCTGAACATTTTTCACGGCGGCGCTTTCGACCCGGTCTTTGCCGTTGATGGAGGTGACAATAGTATCGTAACGAATTTCGATAGTTCCTTTTTTGGTTTCCTGAAGCAGCTCTTCCACCAGCACTTTGGTCGCGCGAAATTCCTGGCGGCGATGCACCAGAGTTACCTTTTGGCAGAATTTGGCCAGGTGAATGGTATCCTCGACGGCGACATTGCCCCCGCCGACGGCAACCACATGCTTGCCCTTGAAGAAGGGGGCGTCGCAGGTGCCGCAGTAACTTACGCCGCTGCCCGCCTGGCGGAATTTTTCCTCGCCCGGCACGCCCAGCCGACGATAATCACTGCCGGGGGTCAGAATAACAACGGTCGCGAGATAGGTGTCCTCGGCGGTTTTGACCTCGATTTTGCCGTCTTCCCGCCGGGCCAGCGCGGTTACCTCGCGGTTATTTATTACCTCCGCCCCGAAGGAAGTTACCTGGCCATACATAATTTCGGTCATATCCGGCCCGCTGATCTTGGCGATAGCGGGATAATTTTCGATGCGATCGGTGAGATTAATCTGCCCGCCGGGGGCATATTTATCCAGTACGACCGTACGATAGCGATCGCGGGCGGCATACAGAGCCGCCGCCAACCCCGCTGGTCCCGCACCCACGATAACGACATCCGCTGTTACTTCCGCCATGTGCTCGACCTCACTTTAAGATATAAACAACGTCATCCAGGAAAACCCATTTAAAATGAATATTTATGAAATAGCAAAATGAAACTCGAATAGCAACAAATTATTTTACCGCCGGGGCGGAGCCGAGCCACTCTTCGCTCTGCCGGGGCCAGATTTTACTTATCTGGTCGGCGGTGCTGAGCTGCAGGAAGAGGGCATCAGCGTGAAGTTGCAGGATATTGCCCGACGCATCCAGCCAGATTTCCAGAATCGGCCCCTGCTGTCCCATCTGGGCCAGCAGATAGCGAGCGGAGCTATTGGGGGGCGATTGCGGTAAATCGACCTTTTCCCCCAACCGCAGCGCATAATGGCACAAGGCCCGATTTACATAGCGCATAAAGACAAATTCGCCGCCGGTCTCGTTCGGCAAAAAACGCGGCAGCAGCCCCGCCAGAGAGAAAGGTAAAAAGATTCGACGATTAATCTTCAGCGTCTCGGCGACAGTTTCCTCTTTCGCCGGGGTGATTTCGCCGATGGTAGTCAGGATCCGGTCAGCTTCCCAGTTATAGCGCAGGTGATAATTCATTCGTGGTTCGTCCGGGCAGATAAATTGATAAACCGCCTGCTCAGCATCCAAGTTTTTTCTCAAAATAAATCTACCCTCCAGATAAACGGCGGCAGCGGCAGAAGTCGGGTATTCCGCAATGCCTGCCTCAGCCGACAAACCAAATATCCGGGCGAAATCCCGGCCGGCTTGAAGATTATTGATAAAGGCCCGGCAGGTAACTTCGACTACAGGCTCACCGCCGGCATCGGATGCGTTCTCTCTGACCCGGTAAAAACCGATGTCTTTGCCGTCGCGGCTGATACGGTAGCAGGTTTGGGGCTGAAGCTTTGCTTTAACAGCGTCGAAATTCATCTGGGCCAGAAGGTTCTGAGCCTGGTTTTTTGCCTGTTTCCAGCGTTGCTCCTCCTGGGTTTTGCTAAAGCAGATAAAACTATCCGTTACCGCTTTCATAATCTGATCCGGCCCAGCCGCATTAACAGTAAGGTCGGGAGGAGTTTTTAAGACCAGCAAAAAAAAGCGGTCCGGCTCGCTTTGGATTATGGTTTCCAGAATGAGTATGGCAGGGGTATTTTGTTCTTTTGCCCGCCAGTCGATCACCAGTACGGCGGCGGAGCAATTGTTGACAATGCGGATGTCCTTGCGGGTGATGACCGCCTGGTCGGAGTATTTTCGCCAAAAGTCACACCTCGCCTGGAGAATTTTTTCGATATCCATCTGCTGTCGGATCAGGAGCAGGTAAACCGCCAGGGACAGCGGCGTTGCCTCATCGCGGCTGACGAAGCGGACTAATTCCTCGCTGCCTGGCGGGCGGAGAATTTCCCAGCCCCGGATATCGGGCGAATTTTGGATGTGCGGTGAATTTAGCGGCGGCGGGGCAAGGGCGGTATTCCGCAGTATGCGGCAATCCCGCGGCGGCAGCAGGGAAAAACCGTTGCGGATGTCCACATATATCGAACCCAGATTTACCGGCGTGCCCGATTCCGATGAAATATCGCGGTTGAGATCAAGCTGGGTGGTTGCCCGGCAAAACCCGTTGGCAAATTGAATCAAAAAAAAGCAAAAAAATAATTTAGATAGATTACTCTTCGACATCGGGGGTAACTTCCAGCCATTCATCCAGTTTTTCATCGAGCCAGGGGAATAAATCCATCAATTGCTGACGGGGTACGGATATCATGGTGGTCCGGATAGAATCAAGGGCATTCTCCTGCCAGATTAATTGATTATTCTGATTGTAATATACGGTTTGGACCATGGGCAAGCCTATCAGCCGGACGGTAACTACCTTTCCCTCGGGTACTGACTGAGTAACTTGTTCCGGCACCACGCCGCCCGGGGCGACCCGGCACTCGAGCAGATGAAACAACTGCCGGGAAACGCGGCTGCGGTTAACCTGATCGATAGTGAAAACCGCCCCGTCTTTATATGCCTTTTTCGCAGCCAGAGAGGAAAAAAAATCCAGCAGCGGCGCGGGGACATAATTATCCAATCCCAACGTCTGACGAGGAATCATGATGCGGCGTGAACCCTCAAGGTAGGTGTAATTGCTGAGGTCATCAGAAACGGCAAAAGAGAAAGACACCGAAGATTTTCTGGTTTCGTCGTAATACAGTTGTCTGCCGGCCAGGAATCGGGCGCCATCCTGCCTGATAACCGGCTTATAGCTCATGGCGGCAAAACCGATGGTCCTGCCGGATTCTTCCTGTAAATAATAATTAATTACGGCATTGGGGTCGAAAAAGTTGGTCACGCCCCGGCGGGAGACATCTTTTATCAGTTCGACGGCATTTTCCTGGGCAATAGACGGACCCGACCGAGCCATTACCACCACCTGGGCCGCCAGCAGACACAAACCCAGAATGACCGCCAAAACGATGGTACCAGCCAGCAGATGATAATCGCTGTTAACCGGGGCGAACTTTTTTAAAAAGCTATTCCATTTCTTGTCTTTTAAGAACATCTGTCTTTATCATAAGCTTATCGGGGATTAAATGCAACTTTTACCGCGGGATCAGCCGACACTTAAAATAACGGCAAACCGGTTGCCTTGTTTTATAACTGATGTAATACCGGCACGTTAAACCCGGTCAGCAAAAAACTTGCATTTCCCGTCGGAGTTGATATTTTGGATGATTATGTCCTTAACCAGATTTATCCGGGATGCCCAGAGTAAGTTCGAAGCCATTCCCGCTCCAGCCGCTATTTTTTACGACGCGATACCGGCGCGAATTCTGCAAAAACCGGAAAGCAGGATAGCCAATGACATAGTTCAGCGGATCACCAGCGGAATTGTGATTGATCTGGGCTGCGGGACAGGATACTTATCCATCGCAATTGCCAAAAAGGCGCCCAACCTGGAGGTTCACGGCATTGATTTAAGCCGACAAATGGTCAAAATCGCCCGCCGGCACGCGACAGGTGTTAAAAATGCGCAATTCGAGCTGGGCGACGCTGCCGAGCTGGCGTTCGAGGATAATTCCGTTGATTATATCGTCAGTACAGGGTCTCTACATCACTGGCGAAGTCCCGGCAAGGTATTCGACGAATGTTATCGCGTTCTGAAAACCGGCCGGGAAGGGTGGATATATGACCCGTGCCCCGAAGCTCTCCAGGAAGATGCTGACGCGTCAAAAAAGGAATACGGCTGGCTCCGCCGCCTAATTTTGATTAAAATAACCGCAATGCACGGCTTCAGTAGGCAGGAGTATGACAGCAAAATTAAGGGTATTCTACAGCAGTCGAGATTCAAAGACAGTTTCCAAATGGAACTGACCGATATGTGGATGAAAATCATACTCAAGAAGTGAAGGACATAATACCGTAATTTCGCAGGAAAAATAATAAACAGGAGCAACCAATTATGGATGAAAATAACGATAATTTCGGCGGCCCGATTGCCCATGAGCCGCAAAACAGCAATAATAATGTCCCACCCCGACCGCCGGCAAGCATGCCCGTGTACGCTCCAAGCCCGACCAGCCGAAAGGGTAGATCGCTGGTGGGTCGGATTTTTCGCTCGCTGCTGACGGTGATATTTATCTTGTCGATAATTTTGAATATCTATCTGCTAATCGCCCTTTCCAGCCGATTCCAGGAAAGCGTTTATCAGACAGGTGATTATCGGCAAAAAATCGCCCTGATCGACCTGGAAGGTATGATTAATATGGATAAAGCCCAGGAGATTCGGAAAATGCTGCAGCGGGCCGCCGGCGATGAAAACGTCAAAGCAGTCATTCTGGTGGTCAACAGCGGCGGGGGAGAGGTCGCACCCTCGAATATGATTAACCGGTATGTCCGTGATTTTAGCAGAGATACGAGGAAAAAACTCTATGTCTCGATCCAGAGTGTCGGGGCGAGCGGGGCCTACTGGATTTCGGCAGCGGCGGAAAAAATCTATGCCCAGGAAAACGCCATCGTCGGCAGTATCGGGGTGATTTACCTTAATCTCGTCCTGGAAGATACCCTGAAAGAAAAACTGGGCATTACCCCGATAGTCATCAAATCCAGTCGATCGCCACACAAGGACCAAGGCTCCATGTTCCGCCAACCCACCGAAGAGGAAATAACCGAAATCCGGGCGGACCTGGATAAAATTCACCGCCGATTCGTCGCGGTGGTTACCGAAGGCCGAAATATCAACGAAGAGCAGGCCTGGCAGCTCGCTAATGGAGACGTATTCGACGGCGAGGAAGCGGTGGAAAAACAACTGGTCGATAAAGTCGGCTTCCTGGAAGACGTGATAAATGACCTGGCAGGTTTAGTAAAACTGGAAAATCCGCGAGTGGTAAGATATACCCCGCCACCGTCGCTGCGGGAAATGCTGCTGTCCTATAGAACTCTCAGCCGGCAAAGCAACTGGGATATCTATCAGCAACTGGAAAAATTTGCCAAAACAAGCCATATCCTGGCCCTTTGGCCCGGACAGTAAAAACCAAGGCAAAAAAAACCGAAAATATGACCGGGTCGGCTGAATTTAAGAGACGGCTAAGCTTTTAACCTTAAAAAACCATAAAAACACAAAAAAACGCTTGTTTTAACCTAATTTAAAGGTTATTATTAATAAAAATGGTTTTAAACCTCGGGACCATGGCAAAAGCCAAAAAACCGCTTTAAGTTCGGGGCTGAAAACGGATGATTTTCGGTTCGGGGCTTACCGCGGCGGCTAAGCTGGTTGAAAAACAGCGAAAAAACGCCATGACCACCCGAAATTCGAGGGCAAATGTAAGAAGGAGCCAAAGGCCATGAAAAAAACTCTATCTCAATCACTTCCTAAATCCATCGAAACCCCCACCAACGACGGACCACAAAAAAACGGGGCTCAGATACTATGTGAGGTCCTCCTCCACGAAGGAGTAGAGACGATCTTTGGCTATCCCGGCGGGGTGGTACTGCCGATTTTTGACGCCCTGTACAATAGTCCGATAAATTTTATCCTTCCCCGCCACGAGCAGGGCGCTACCCATATGGCAGACGCCTATGCCCGGGTGACCGGCAAGGTTGGGGTGGTTATGGTGACCTCCGGACCGGGAGCTACTAATACCGTTACGGGCCTGGCAACCGCCTACATGGATTCTATCCCGCTGGTAGCCATTTCCGGGCAGGTGAAAACGCCCCTGATCGGCAACGACGCCTTCCAGGAGGCGGATACCACCGGCATAACCCGGCCGATTACCAAGCATAATTATATTGTCAAGGATACCAGACACCTGGCACGAATCATCCATGAGGCCTTCTACATCGCCCGTACGGGCCGACCCGGCCCCGTCTTAATCGATTTACCCCTGGATGTCTCTACCACGGTAATCCCCTTCAAAAACGACAATCAGGAAATGGATCTGCCGGGGTATAAGGTCCGTCAGACCGGCCACCTGCGGCAAATTAAGCGTGCCGCTGATGCTATCAACCAGGCCCAGAAACCCGTCATTTACGCGGGCGGCGGAGTGATCCTGGCTAATGCCTCCCAGGAGTTAACTGAGCTGGTCAATAAGGCTAATGTGCCCATTACCACGACCCTGCTGGGGCTGGGCTGCTTCGACGAAAATGACCCTAAGTCCTTGCAAATGCTGGGGATGCATGGAACCGCCTATGCCAATTTTGCCATTCAGGAGTGCGACTTGCTCGTCGCGGTTGGAGCCAGGTTCGATGACCGGATTACCGGTGATGTCAAACACTTCGCCCCCCACGCTACGATAATCCACATCGATATCGATCCCGCCAGTATTTCCAAAAATGTGAAAGTCGATATCCCCGTGGTGGGCGATGCCAAAAACATATTATCCGAGATGATTAAATATATTCAGCCGCAGCAGCGACAGCAGTGGTTCGCGCGTATCGAGGAGATGAAGAAGAAGTACCCGCTCAGCTATGACAATAACACCGACAAAATCAAGCCGCAATACGTCATCGAAGAAATCTGGCGTCAGACCGAGGGTAAGGCAATCGTCTGCACCGGCGTCGGTCAGCACCAGATGTGGGCGGCACAATTCTACCGGTTCAGTTTGCCGCGACATTTCATCACCTCCGGCGGCCTGGGAACCATGGGATTCGGCTTTCCCGCGGCTATCGGGGCACAAATCGGCCGGCCGGATGCGACCGTGGTGGATATCGACGGCGACAGCAGCTTCAGCATGACACTGAACGAATTGGCCACCGCGGTGGAAAATAAGCTGCCCGTCAAAGTCTGCATTTTAAATAACGGCTATATGGGCATGGTCCGGCAGTGGCAGGAGCTGTTTTACGGCAAACGATACTCAAAATCATATCTGCACCATCCCAGCTTCGCCAAGGTGGCGGAGGCCTTCGGAGCGGTAGGCATAACCGCTACCCAAAAGCAGGAGGTCCCCCAGGTGATTAAACGAATGCTGGCCGAAAAAAAATGCTGCGTGGTTGATTTTCTGGTGGAACGGGAGGAAAATGTCTGGCCGATGGTAGCATCCGGCAAAGGACTGCATGAGATGACGGGGCTGCCCAGTATCAACAGCGAAATCGTATAACCTGCCGGCAGGACAGTCGTTACTGAGATAACATATAGCACCTGATTCTGATTTTTTATCACAACAGGTAAAGCCATATTAACCTAAATCAATCGCAGAGGTATATTATGAAACATACCATAAGTACTCTAGTGCAGAACCAGCCCGGAGTTTTGGCTCACGTGGCGGGTATGTTCGCCGCCCGGTGTTTTAATATCGATTCGCTGGCGGTGGGACGCACGGAAGACCCTAATATCAGCCGAATGACCATCGTAGTCGTAGGTGATGAAAACACCCTGGAGCAGGTCCGCAAGCAACTGGGAAAGCTTATTTCGGTGGTCAAAATCTACGACTACACCGGGGAAAATCTCGTCCAGCGCGACCTGATGCTGATTAAAGTGGCCGCCACCCCGGAAAAACGGCCGGAAATTCAGTCGATCATCGAGATGTTCCAGGCAAAAGTGGTGGACATCAGCCCCAAATTCGTTATAGTGGAAGTAACCGGGCCGGAAGAGAAAATCGAGGCTTTCATTGATACCTGCCGGCCGTACGGGGTAAAAGATGTGGTTCGAACCGGCATCATCGCCATGCCCCGGTATCAACGAAAAGAACAATTTAGCAAGGAGAATGATAAATGACCGACGCGAAAATTTACTACGAGAAAAACGCGCCCAAAACCGCTTTGGAAGGCAAAACCATCGCCGTCATCGGCTATGGCAGCCAGGGACACGCTCATAGTCAGAATATGCGGGACAGCGGCTTAAAAGTCGTGGTCTCCGAACTGGAAGGGACAGACAACTATAAACTGGCCCGCCAACACGGCTTCACGCCGCTGGCGGCGGACCAGGCGGTCAAACAGGCGGATTTAATCATCGTTACCGTGCCGGACGAGATACAGAAAAAAGTATATGAAAGCGCGATAGGTCCCAATCTCCAGGCAGGCAAAACCCTGGGGTTCTGCCACGGATTCAACATCCATTTTAAATACATTACCCCGCCGAAAGAGGTCAACATCATCATGATCGCGCCCAAAGGGCCGGGCCATCTGGTCCGCAGCGAATATCAAAAAGGCGGCGGCGTACCCTGCCTGGTAGCGGTGCAGCAGGACGCCAACGGCAAGGCGAAAGAGATCGCCCTGGCCTGGGGCAACGGCATCGGCGGGGCAAGGGCGGGCATTATCGAAACCACTTTCAAGGAAGAGACAGAAACCGATCTGTTCGGCGAACAGGTGGTTCTGTGCGGCGGATTAACTGCCCTGATAAAAGCCGGGTTCGAGACCCTGGTCCAGGCAGGATATCAGCCGGAAATCGCCTACTTCGAGTGCATGCATGAGGTCAAACTCATCGTCGATCTGATGTATCAGGGCGGCCTAAGCTACATGCGCTACAGCATATCGAACACGGCGGAATACGGGGATCTGACCCGCGGGTCGCGGATTATCACCGAGCAGACCAAGGCGGAAATGAAGAAAATTCTGGCGGAAATTTGTTCGGGCGCGTTCGCCAAAGAGTGGATAAACGAAGTAAATACCGGTAAAAAGAAATTCAACGAATTGTATCAAAAAGATCACGACAGCCAGATTGAGCAAGTCGGCCGGAAGCTACGCAAGCTAATGGCCTGGATCGATGAAAAGGAAGTTTAACTGTGTCGCCAAAGAAAAAACCAATAGTCACCCCCCCTTCACAAAGCAGGCAGGACCAGATGCAAAATCAGTCAGTGCGGATCACCCCGCTGGACCTGGAACGACTGGTGGAGCTGGATTTGATTCGCACTACGGAAGCAGCGGCCTTGAACGCTTACCGCTGGCTGGGCAAGGGCGATCCGCAGGCGGCACACGCCGCGGCAGTGGACGCGATCCGGGGTACGCTGGATATTACCCGGGTTTCGGCAACGGTAGTTTTCGGCGACGGCCTGAAACCGCAGCCGAACGGCATCGAAGCCGGCGAAAAACTGGGAAACCGGCAGGAAGGCACCCTGGAAATCGGGCTGGCTATCATACCGATTGACGGTATCGACCTGGTGGGACGAGGCTTTTCGGGAGCTATGTCGCTGCTGGTAGCGTCGCGCAGCTCCGACGGTTCACCGACGCTGATGAATGTACCCTGCAAATATATGGAAAAAATCGCCTACGGCCCCGCGGTAAAACTGGGGCCGGGCCAAATAAATCTGAACGCCTCGGTCCGCGATAACCTGGAGATTATCGCCGGTCAACTGGGCAAACGCGTGAAGGATGTTACGGTTGCGGTTCTCGAGCGCAAACGTCATGAAACTCTCATCAAAGATTTGCGTAAGACCGGGGTATCCGTCCGCCTGATTAACGACGGCGATGTCGCGGCGGCTCTGGCGCCCAGTTTCCCCAATACGGGAATTGATGTTTACATGGGGACCGGCGGGGCCGCGGAAGCCGTGGTCGCAGCGGCGGCGATTAAATGTCTCGACGGTGATATTATCGCCCGCTTTGCGCCCGAGAATGAAGGAGAAAAGAAGAAATTAATCGAAGCTTTTTCAGCCCAGGACCTGCAGAAGCAATTTTATGCTGAAGACATGGCGCGCGGCAATAATATTATCTTCTGCGCCACCGGCATCAGCGACGGCTTTATTCTCCGCGGCATTCATGTGCAGGGCAGCAAGGCATCGACTTCTTCTGTGGTCATGCGGGCGCGATACGGCACCGTAAGGACGATAAATGCCATCCACGATTTAAGCCGAAAAACCATTCGCCTGCGCAGCGCCAACGCCGAGGCCAGCTTGTAATTGGACGCGAAAATGTCCGAATCATTCAACACCAATAATAATTCAACAGGAGATAATTTCGAGATTGTCGAGCCGCTGGGCAAAAGAGTCCTGATCCGTAAAGACAAGGATAAAAAGGAAACCAAAGGCGGCATTCGCCTGCCGGACAACATCGAGATTCCCACGATAACCGGCCGGATTGTCGCGGTCTCCGCGGAGGTGGAATCCGATCCGCTGATCCCGCTAAAAAAGTACGACAAGGTCCTGTTTAATCCCAAAAACGCCATCCCCGTCGATTTCGAAGGTGATAATCGCCTGTTTGTGGTGGAACTCGAGCACGTCGTAGCCGTTTTTCGGCGTAACCAATAGGACGGCTCCCGCGACTTTTTTACCAAAAAGCACTTGAATCAGCAGTAACTTGCGGTTAAACTTATCGGATTGAAATTCAGTTGCCCCAAGGGTATGCGGACGGCGGGTATGTTCTATTTGTTCATGATTTAGTTAAAATAAGGCGAACCGAATGCAGGTAATACTGGACAGCAAAGCCATCGCCGTGCTGCTGGAAAAACTGGCGGACGAGATTATCAAGGCCGCCCCGCCGCAGACACCCCTGGCCTTGATAGGCATTCGTTCGCGCGGCGAGATAATCGCCCAGCGTCTGCAGAAAATTATCCAAAGTCGCTTAAATCAGCCGGTGGATCAAGGCACTCTGGATATCACTTTATACCGCGACGATCTGAATCAGCCCCGTCATCATCAGCCCAACGTCCGGCCGACGGAGATCGATTTCGATATTGACGACCGCCTGATCGTGCTGGTTGACGACGTTCTTAATACGGGCCGATCGGCGCGCGCCGCCCTGGACGCCTTGATCGATTACGGCCGACCGCTCGCTATTCGACTGGCGGTGCTGGTCGATCGCGGTCAGCGAGAATTACCCATCAGTGCCGATTATATCGGAAAAGTAGTGGAAGCCCCGAAAAATCAAAGGGTAAATGTCTATCTTAACGAGGTGGATAACCGGGAAGAGGTAGTGCTGGAATAATCCGGTACGGGCAAATCGCCCATTCTGAGCCATGCCTTATCGAGACACGGAAAAGATTGCACCGAATCCGGCTGATCGCAGCCCGGAAAGAAAGTTTACCTGGCGGCGTAAGCATCTGCTTAATCTCCGCGAGCTGAGCCGGGAGGAATTACTCCACGTTCTGGACACAGCGGAAGGTTTTAAAGAAATATCCCGCCGCTCCATCAAGAAGGCGCCGGCTCTGCGGGGCAAGGTGGTGGTAAACCTCTTTTTCGAGGACAGCACCCGCACCCGCAACAGCTTCACCCTGGCGGCCAGCCGGCTCAGCGCCGACGTGCTGGAGTTCACCGCTAAATCGTCCAGCATCTCCAAGGGCGAGACCCTGCGGGACACCGCCCGCAACCTGGAGGCGATGGGGATCGATATCGTGGTGGTGCGTCACAATGCCGGCGGAGCGCCCCATTTTCTTACCAAATGCATCGACGCCAGCGTAATCAACGCCGGTGATGGCTATCACGAGCACCCCACCCAGGGGCTGCTGGATATTTTTACTATTCGGGAATTACGGGGCGAGATAAGCGGGCTGAAGGTGGCGATTGTCGGCGACATCGCTCACTCGCGGGTTGCCCGCAGTAATATCTGGGGTCTGCACACCCTGGGAGCGGAAGTTTACCTGGTGGGGCCTCCCACCTTGATGCCCGCCGCGGTTAAAGAACTGCCGGTAAAGGTCTGTTACGACTTCGACTCGATTATCAGTGATATGGATGTGGTGAACATGCTGCGGATCCAATTTGAGCGGATCGGCAGTCAGGTTATTCCTTCTGTCCGGGAGTACTCCCGCTTATTCGGCTTAACTGTCGATCGGATGAAGCGGGCGAAAAAAGATGTTATCGTTATGCACCCCGGCCCGTTGAATCGCGGTTTGGAGATTGAAAGTGAAGTAGCTGACGGGCCTAACAGCACTATTTTACGTCAGGTTACCAATGGACTGGCGGTTCGGATGGCGGTGCTGTTCCTGGTTAATCAGGCGGCAACCACCCTGCCCAGCCCCCAGAGCGAAACCAACCCATGAATGAACTGTTGATAAAAAACGGCAGAATCATCGACCCGGCTAATAATATCGATGTTGTCGGCGATATCCTGGTCAGCAGCGGCCGAATCGCGCAGGTGGGCACTGTCAGGGAGGATGCCGCCGCTGTTTTCGATGCCCGGGACAAGCTGGTAGTGCCCGGCCTGATTGACATGCACGTGCACTTGCGGGAGCCGGGTGACGAGGAAGAGGAAACCATCGCCAGCGGTTCCGCCGCGGCCGTAGCGGGCGGATTCACCAGCGTGGTCTGCATGCCCAACACTGAGCCGGCGATAGACAATGAGGCGACCGTGGATTTTGTGTACCGTCAGGCAGCGGCGGCTAATCTGGCCCTTGTTTTCCCCGCCGGCGCGATTACCAAAAACCGTGCCGGCAAGGAACTGGCGGAAATGGGGCAGATGGTCCGCGGCAAGGCTGTAGCGTTCACCGATGACGGCAATGGCGTGCAAAATCCTGTGGTTATGCTCAAAGCCCTCCAATATGCGGAGATGTTCGGCAAGCCGATCATGCAGCATTGCCAGGATGACGCTCTGGCGGCGGGCGGCTGCATGAACAGCGGCTACCAGGCCACCGTATTAGGACTACCGGGAATGTCCCGCCTGGCGGAAGAGCTTATGCTCTATCGCGACCTGCAGTTGACCCGGCAGACGTCAACCAGGCTGCATGTGCAGCATATTTCCACCGCCGGCAGCGCCCAGATCATCCGCCAGGCCAAACAGCAGGGCATCCGGGTCACCGCCGAGGTTACCCCGCATCACTTGCTGCTGACGGACGAGGCCTGCCAGGACTACGACACCAATTACAAAGTCAACCCGCCCCTCCGCAGCCGCAGCGATATCCAGGCCTTGTTGGCGGCGGTTGCCGACGGCACTATCGACTGCCTGGCGAGCGACCATGCCCCGCATTTAAGCAGCGAAAAGGAATTGGAATTTCTGCAGGCGCCTTGCGGCATTATCTCTCTGGAATGCGCTTTGGGACTATATGTCAAGGCCCTGATCGAACCCAGCATTGTAGATTGGCCCCGGTTAATTCAATTAATGACCATCGGCCCGGCGGGAATCCTCGGCCTGGACAAAGGCACTTTAGCCGTAGGCAGTTCGGCTGATATCACCGTCATCGACCCGCATCACAACTGGCGGGTCTGCGTAGATAAATTTCGCTCCAAGAGCCGCAACTGCCCCTATGACGGCTGGCAACTCAGCGCCCGCGCCGTCCTGACGGTGGTCGGCGGTAAAATAAAGTATCAATTGAGCGATTAAAAAGCGATGCCCTTTCTATTCGACGGCTACAATCTTTATCACGCTGCCCGTAAGCTCTACGAACCCTGGGAAAATATCACCGCCTCGGCTTTATGCGGCTTGATTGCTGAGGATATGCGTTTCTTGCGTGATAAAGCTATTGTCGTCTTTGACGGGAAAAAGCCCCGCCACCTCACCGACAGCGACTCTGCGGACGAATTTCTGCGGATTATTTACAGCGGCGGCAAATCAGATGCGGATTCAACTTTGGAAATATTAATTCAGCAGAATACCGCCCCCCGCCGATTGTCTGTCGTCAGTTCGGATAATCGTTTGCGCCGGGCGGCGCGCAAACGCCGGGCTTTATCGCTTACTTCAGCCGAATACCTCCAGGCCCTGCTGCTGCGGCGTCAACAGGCGAGCACTCCCCGCCGACGCGAGCCGAAACCTAAATTTCACGGACTTGCCGCCGGCCAAGCCGATCAATGGCTGACATTATTCGGCCTGAAACCGGATAAAAAAACCAATAATACCGGCAAAGACGCCTTGTAGGCGCCTCCACCACCGGCGTCGGCTTTCAATTCCTGTCCGCGGTTACCCCAGGCCAATCATCCGTGCGAAACGGCGAAGCGGGCAAGCCTTCCTTATTGAACAGGTTGCCTACCGTATCGTTGCTCCAGCAATATCGCACTGCAATCGGATTCGGCACCTTGTCGCTATGGACAACAATGGTATCGCCTTCGATTTCCGCCTGGGCCTCGACAAATTGCTTATCCTCTCCGGCGATTGTGAAATTAGTCAGCGGACCGCCTTTGGCGAACAATCCGCCGCCTACATAATCGAATGATAAACGAATCTTATTGCCTTCGACCTTCATCGATTTATAAAGAGGACCAGAGCAGACCAGGTCTCGACCGTAGGTCTTCGCCAAGGCCCAAAGCGACAGCCTTTTACCCACGTCCAGTTTGTTCGCGGGATGGATATTCTCCAGATCGCCGATATCCATCGTCACCGCCATACCGGTATTGGGGACTGTCCGCAGCGTCAGGAACTGGGCCTCGCGCAGCTCCGCCCAGGTAATCGCCTCGCGCTTGCCGAACGGCGCCAACTGCACAAAAAGAAAAGGGAAATCACCTTCGCCCCACTCCTGCCGCCAATTTTCGATCAAGGCCGGGAAAAGCCGGCGATATTGATACGCCCGCTTGGCATTAGCCTCACCCTGGTACCAGATTACCCCTTTAATAGTGTAATTAAGAATGGGAGCGATCATGCCGTTGTATAAACCTCCCGGCAAAACTACCGGATGCTCCGGTCCCCGCGGCGGCCGAGGCTCGGCCGGCGGCTCTTTACCTTCCGCCTTTGCCTTATCGGCTGCCCGCTGCCATTTTTCCGTCTTCTGCTCATATTCCTTCAGCAGTTGCGGATAATCCGCCGCCTGCCGTTTTTGACGCTCGAAGATCGCCGCGTATTGCGGCTCCTTCTTAAGCAGGCTGGGATTTATCCAGCATTCCGCCAGGGTAGAGCCACAGGCCGCCTTAATCATACCTATCGGCACCTGTAACTGCTGATGCAACTGCCGCCCGAAAAAGTAGCCCACCGCGGAGAAATCCGGCACACTGTCCGGCGTACATTCGCTCCACTTGGCTTGGCAGTCTTTCTGGGGTTCCGGTTTCGCGGCAATGGTAACGATACATAATCGGATTTGCGGATAATTTGCCTGCGCTATTACTTCCTTGGCGTCCTGCAGCCGGGACACCAGCCAGGCCATATTCGACTGACCGGAGCATAACCACACCTCGCCCACCAGGACATTCTTAATGGTTATGGTGTTCTTTCCCGCGATTTCGATCTGGTAAGGCCCGCCCGCCGGGGGTGGATTAATTTTCAGTTTCCAATTACCATCCTTATCGGCGACCGTTTTTGCGGACTCGCCGCCGGTGATTGACACCTTGACCTCTTCGCCCGGATCCGCCCAGCCCCAGATATTCACCGGCCCGCCCTGCTGCAGGACCATATTATCACCGACGAGGGCCGGCAGGCGGACTTCCGCCTGGCTTACGGATATAATCGCCCCCAAAAACAGCATGAAAAAAACCGCTCTTCTAATGTTTTGCATCATCCTTGTCTCTCATTTAAACCAGATAAAAACGTTTTTTAAAAAACAACGCCGATATCGTCTTTCAATTTCTGCCCATGGTAATGCCAGGCCAATCGTCCGTCCGAAAGGGCGAAGCGGGCAATCCTTCCTTATTGAACAGGCTGCCCACCGCTGCATTACTCCAGCAGTATCGCACCGCTATCGGATTAGGCACCTTATCGCTTCCGATTACTACCGTATCGCCTTCAATCATCGCCTGGGCATCGACAAATTGCCGGTCCTCCCCGGCGACCGTGAAATTTGTCAGCAAACCGTCTTTCGCGACCAATCCGCCGCCCACATAATCGAAACACAAACGTATCTTATTACCTTCAATCGCCATTGATTTATAAAGAGGCCCGGAAAAAACCAGGTCCTGCCCATAGGTCTTCGCCAAAGCCCAAAGTGCCAGTCTTTTGCCGACATCCTGTTTATTCTTGGGATGAACGTCATCAGCATTACCGATATCCATCGTAACCGCCATACCGGTATTCGCAACCGTCCGCAGCGTCAAGAGCTGCGCCTCGCGGAGTTCCGCCCAGGTAACCGGCTCCCTGCCCTTGAATGGCGCCAGTTGCACAAAGTAAAACGGGAAATCACCTTCATCCCACTCCCCCCGCCAATCTGCGATTAACGCCGGAAAAAGCTTGCGATATTGATACGCCCGCAAGGCATTGGATTCACCCTGGTACCAGATTACCCCTTTGATGGTGTAATTAATAATGGGGGCGATCATGCCGTTGTATAAACCTCCCGGCATAACTACCGGACTATTCGGTTCCCGCACCAGCATAGGTTTTATCGGCGGCTCTTTACCTTCCGCCTGTGCCGCATCCGCTGCCAATTTCCAGTCTGCCATTTGCTGCTTATATTCCTTTAGTAGCTGGGGATAATTCGCTATCAGGTTGGCATAGCGCTCGAAGATCTCCGCGTAATCCGAATCCTTTTTCAGTACCCCGGTATTAATCCAGCATTCCGCTGTCGAAGCGCCGCAGGAAGACTTGATCAGACCTATCGGCACGTGCAACTGTTGATACAACTGCCGCCCGAAGAAGTACCCTACCGCGGAAAAACTCGGCACCTTTTCCGGGGTACATTCGCTCCATCTGGCGTCGCAGTCTTGCTGGGGCTCGGTTTTCGCTACAATCTTCACGCTGCATAAACGAATTGGGGGATAATTAGCCTGGGCTATTTCCGCCTCGGCGTCTTCTACCTTTTTCATGGGCCATTCCATATTCGACTGGCCGGAGCACAGCCACACCTCGCCCACCAGGACATTTTTAATGGTTAGGGTGTTCTTTCCCGCGATTTCGATCTGGTAAGGCCCGCCCGCCGGGGGGGGATTTACCTGCAATTTCCAATTACCATCCTTATCAGCGACGGCTTTCGCGGACCCGCCGCTGGTGATTGACACCTTGACCTCTTCGCCCGGATCCGCCCAGCCCCAGACATTCACCGGCCCGCCCTGCTGCAGGACCATATTATCACTGATAATCGCCGGCAGGCGGACTTCCGCCTGGCTTACGGATATAATCGCCCCCAAAAACAAAATCAGAAACGCCCATCTTCTAATGTTTCTCACGTTATTCCTCTCCCCTCTAACAGTTATTATTAAAAAAAAGTCATGTATTTCTCATCATCGTTATCCGCTTGAATTTAAATCCGTTTTGTTCGCAGGTCAATCAAAAAAAATAGGTCAGGATATATTCAGACAGGGGGCAATCTTAACGCTTCGCGTGACATCCTTGCTCTTGACAACGGATGTTAACCGCAGTACATATCAGGTCATGGAACTCAAGGTCAAAATATGGCTCAGTGACAACCGGGGGGAGGGTTTTCTTGGTGAGGGCCGATATCGCTTATTACATGCGGTCAGCCGGTGCAACAGCCTGCAAAAGGCAGCCCGGCAGTTGGGTCTCAGCTATCGCAAAGCCTGGGGTGATATCCGGGCGGTGGAGAAACATCTGGGTTTTAAAATGCTGATTCGTCGGCGTGGCGGCGCCGGCGGTGGCAATTCTATTTTGACGGAGCCGGCGGAAAAATTACTGGAAAATTTCCGGAAAATTCACGCCGACCTCGAAAAACAGGCCCGCCGGCATTTTAATCAGCGGTTAAAAAAATGGTGTTCTCCCCTGCGATAATCTTTTATTGGGCTTTTTACCGGCCCACCCGGTTTGAGAGAACCTGGCAAACTACCTCATTGTTTTTGCCCCTGTCAGACGATAAAATAGCTATCTGGTCGCGAGCGTGGCGGAATTGGCAGACGCGCGAGATTTAGGTTCTCGTGGCCGAAGGGCCGTGGAGGTTCAAATCCTCTCGCTCGCATTACTTTAAACGACCCGGCCCCGCCCAAAACCGCTCTCGCCCAATAACCAGCCTGACCGCTTCATTGCCGGAGGTACTCTTTAGATTCCGTATTCCTTGATTTTGCGGTAGAGCGTTCTTTCGCCCAGCCCCAGCATTTGGGCCGCCGCTTCCCGGTTGCCGTTGACCATCTCCAGAGTTCGTTTGATTGCCGCCTTTTCCAGCTCGTTTAAACTAACGCCCGCCAGATTGCTCAGTTCACCTGACTGGTTGGCCCGCTGATGAATTTCGAAGGGCAGATCCGCCACATCAATTAATTCCGAGTCCGTCAGAACCACCATGGTCTTGACGCAATTGCGTAATTCCCGCACGTTGCCGGGCCAATCATAGCTTTTCAGACTTCGCATCGCCGCCGGGGTGAATCCTTTGATCGGCCGGCCTTCCGCCTGAGCCACTTCATTGAGAAAATGGGTCAGCAACATCGGGATATCCTCCCGCCTTTCCCGCAGCGGCGGGATCTCGATATTCATCCCTCGAATGCGAAAATACAGGTCCTGGCGAAATTGCTTTTCTTTTACCTTCTCTTCCAGATTCTGATTGGTGGCGCCGATTATTCTGACGTCCACTTTGCTGCCGGTAGTGCTGCCGACGGGCGTTACCATTTGATCTTCCAGTACCCGCAGTAATTTAGCCTGCATATTCAGCGGCATATCGCCGATCTCATCCAGGAATAATGTCCCCCCGTCCGCCATCGTGAAGAATCCTTTGCGGTCGGTCATCGCCCCGGTAAACGCCCCTTTGACATGACCGAAAAGCTCGCTTTCCAGCAGGGTCTCGCTCAGCCCCGCGCAGTTGACCGGCAGGAAAGGCCCGGCTTTGCGCGGCGAATTAAAATGGATGGCTTCGGCATATAATTCCTTGCCCACTCCGCTTTCGCCCTGCAGCAGCACGGTTACATCTGAACCAGCCGCGCGACGCAGTTTATCCATAATCCGCAGCATCATCGGCGAATCACCGATTACCCCGCTAAAATCGAATTTATCCTCCAGTCGCTGTTGCAGCCGATGATTTTCCCGCTGCAATTGAATTTTTTCCGCCGCCCGTTTGATAACCGCCCGCAGTAATTCCAGGTCCACAGGTTTTTCGATATATTCATACGCCCCTTCCCACAGGGCTTTTTTGCAGGTATCGATGGAGCTGTGCGCCGTAATCAGCACTACCGCACAGGTTCGGCCGGTCTTGACTACTTCTTTCAGCACTTCCAGGCCGTCGATCCCCTTGCCCAGTTTTAAGTCCGTCAACACCACGTAGGGATCGCCGGTTTGAAATTTTTTCAGCCCTGCTTCGCCGTTGGCGGCGGTGGTTACTTCGTAGCCTTCGCGCTCCAGCGCCTCTGCCATGACCTCCGCATGAGCTGCTTCATCCTCGATTATCAGTACACCGGCTGTTTTGTTCATTGTTTTATTTTAGCATTTTTTGCTTTGTTTTTCCCGTAAATCTTTGTCCTTTAACCTGGGCTTTCCGCTTCTTCCTGGGCCAGCGGCAGTATCACGGTAAAACAGGAGCCTTTGCCTACTTCGCTGTGTAGTTCGATTCTGCCTTTATGCTCTTCGATTATCCGCCGGCAGGTGGGCAGTCCCAACCCGCTTCCCTCCGACCGTGTGGTATAATAAGGTTCGAATATTTTTTCCTGCTCTTCCGGCGGGATTCCCGGTCCGGTATCGATAATATCGATTAGCACTTCATCGGACTGAATTCGCGTGCGAATCAGCAGTTCGCCGCCGGCCTCCATCGCCTGGATGGCATTGATAAACAGGTTCAATATCGCCTGCTTGATTAGTCCGGCATCCACCCGGCAGATAATCGGGCTATGGCCCAGGCCGCGACGTATTTGAACACCTTTACTGATCGCCTGGGGTTCATAAAAGTCAATCAAATCGTCCAGGATTTCGTGGATATCCTGCCGGGCCGGATGCATCTCCATTCGGCCGGCGTAGTGGAGAAAATCCTTCAGCGTATCGGACAAGCGATCCGCCTCCTGGGTAATCGTTTCGATTTTTCGTTGTTGGCGATTATAATGGTGCAGCAGATCGTCTATTTCTCCCGGATTATTGCCGCAGCAGGTTTTTATCCTTTCCTTCGATTCGGTAATGTCTTCCGCCAGGAGTTGCAGATTCATTTTGATGGTTGACAGGGGATTGCGGATCTCGTGGGCCAGATGTCCCGCCAGCTCTCCCAGTTCTGCCATCTTTTCCGCCCGCCGGGTCCGCTCCAGCAGATTGCGGCGTCTTCGGTTTTGTCGCCTGGCCCATTTCACTGTCCAGCGCCATGCTATCAGACCGGAAACTAGCGTCCCTAATCCGAATGAAAGAATCTCCGACCACATACCATATTCCACGATTTGCGTCCGGAAAAGCCTCTGCCGCTATATTACCACCCCGGCCAGCAAATTATTATCGCAGACCCGGCGGCCAGATATTGCTTTGTTCGGCCGAATATGATGTACTATATTAAATTGCCGCTGTTTAATGACTCGATCGCGCCGCCGCTTCTTCCTGCAGGACTGCCTTATGGGAAAGCTTGATTCGGCCCAATTCGTCCACTGCTATTACCTTGAAGCTCATTTCATCGTCGATATTGCACACATCGGTCACCGTCTTGACATACCGGTCGGACAGTTCGCTGATATGGCATAAGCCTTCTCGACCGGGCGCCAGTTCCACAAACGCTCCGAAATCTTTGATGGCGACTATCCTGCCCTTAAACATTCTGCCGACCTCGATGGGCATGGTCATCAATTCGATGATTTCCTTGGCTTTCTGATGTCCGTTGCCGCCGATGCAGGAGATATATACATTGCCGTCGTCTTCGATTTCGATCGTGGCTCCGGTAGTTTCCTGAATCCGCTTGATATCTCTGCCGCCGGGTCCGATTACCTTGCCGATCAGGTCCACCGGAATGCGGATATTTACTATCTTGGGCGCGAAATTCGAGATCTCTTGCCGCGGCTTGTCGATGATGCTCAGCATCACCTGTAAAATCTTCATTCGGACATTCTTGGCCCGCTCCAGGCTCTCACGGATCGCCGCGAAGGGTAGTCCCCGCGCCTTCAGGTCCAGTTGGATAGCGGTTATTCCTTTTTGGGTTCCCGCTACTTTGAAATCCATATCCCCGTAATGATCTTCCTCTCCGAGGATATCGGTCAGCAGCACATATTTATCCTTATCGGATACCATGCCGATGGAGATGCCCGCCACTGGCCGACGGATCGGCACGCCCGCATCCATCATTGCCAGTGTACCGGCACACACCGTTGCCATTGAGCTGGAACCATTCGACTCCAGCACATCGCTGACCAGCCGGACCGTATAGGGAAATTCCTCTACCGTGGGCATTACGCCCTGCAGACTTTTTTCTGCCAGGGCGCCGTGCCCGATCTCTCGTCGGCTCGGACCGACAATCCGCCGGACTTCGCCCACACAGAACGGCGGGAAATTATAATGCAGCATGAATTTTTTCCGGTATTCCTCTGCCAGCCCATCGACAATCTGCTCATCGGAGACTGTACCCAGGGTCGCCGTCGCCAATGCCTGGGTCTCGCCGCGGGTAAAAATTGCCGAGCCATGGGTTCGCGGCAGCACCGCTACCTCTCCGGACAATTCCCGCAGGTCATCGGAACTGCGGCCGTCGGCACGCTGACCGTTTAATATTTGTTCCCGGATAACTTTTTCCTGAAAATCTTCGATGGCCAGCCGGATCTGCTCTGGGGTGTACAGACTTTCGCCTTCTTCCGGCATCAGTTCCGCCGCGAATTGGACGAACAGCGACTCCACCTTCTCTGCCCGCCCATGTTTATTGCCCATGATGCGGGCCTGGCGGTATTCCGCCCCAACTTTCTCCTCCAGCATCTGCATCAGCCCGTTGATATCCGGCGGGGTAAATTCCAGTTTAGCTTTACCGCAATCTGCCGCCAGCTCGGAGATCATCTGGCAGATTTCCACCACTGTCTGGTGGCCGAATTCGATGGCATCCGCTACGATATCGCCGGAAACCTCTTTCAGTGACCCCTCGATCATATTTACCGCGTCCTTATGACCGCCCAGAACCAGTTCCATGGTGGAGTCTTCCAATTCCTTACTGGTCGGATTAATCACGAGCTGATCGTTAATTCTGCCCACTCGCACTGCGCCCAGTGGCCCTTCAAATGGTATTTCTGATATCGCCAGCGCCGCCGACGAGCCGATTATCGCCAGGATATCCGGATCATTCTGCTGGTCCGCGGACAACACCATCACCTGGATTTGTACTTCGTTAAAAAATCCCTTGGGGAATAACGGCCGGATTGGTCTATCGATCATCCGCATCGTTAATATTTCTTTATTGGTTGGTCGGCCTTCACGCTTGATGAATCCCCCGGGGAACTTCCCTGCCGCCGAGGTTTTCTCCCGGTAATCCACGGTCAGCGGAAAAAAATCCACTCCTTCCCGCGGCTCCGACGTCACCACCGTCGCCAGAATAATTGTATCACCATATCGTACTACCACCGCTCCGGAAGCCTGCTTCGCCAGTTTACCCGTCTCAATCGATAGCAGCCTTCCCGCTATTTGTCTTTCCACTTTTTTTACCATTGACATCTTTTTTACCTTCTTTTCTTACCTTCTCTTGACTGTTTCTATTCCAACAACTTTCTTTTACATCTGAAATTATAATTATTCTGTTCCGCTCTGCCGTTTGCTTATCTCCGCCGCCGATAATATCTCCTCTTTACCGGATAAATTATTATGGCTTTTTACCGGGTATATTACGCCCGCATCTTGCTCGGATTATCGCTGCTGACAGGATGGCTTGATTGCCTGACACTGACGATGGCGATTGTTTTATTTTCGCAGTCCCAGCCGGGAGATAATATTGGCGTAACGTTGCTTATCATTACGCATCAGATATTTCAGCAGGCTGGAACGCAATCCCACCATCTTTAATAGACCCCGCCGCGAGGCATGATCATGTTTGTGTGTCTGAAAATGCTCCGTCAAATCCTGGATGCGATGCGTTAGTATTGCTATTTGCACTTCCGGCGAACCCGTGTCACCTTCATGGAGGGCATAATCTTTGATTACTTCTTGTTTAACCTCTTTGTTCAGCATAACTTACCCCTTCCCCGGCTGGCCCGACGCCGGCACCAGCCAGCATAGAAGTTTACCCATTTCTTCCTTTTTGTTTACGTATTTCCTTGTCTTTTGGCTGTCATATTGATGACTTGTCCCAATTTTCACTAAATTAGCTTATTTTTCATTTAGACCAGGAACTTACCGTAAAGACAAAAAATATGCAAGTCAAAAGTTAACTTTATTTTAGCGTTGAACTTACAGCCATCATTATCCGGCCGTGATCTTCGCTTGCCACCTTTTCGCCCCCTTTTACCACCAGGAAATCTTCCTCATTCCAATTGCCGTTTATCAGATTCCGCAATAGCGACATATCTCCTTGCAGGCTCTGAAATTCCAGATTTCTTTCCTGGGCTTCGATTTGGGCTAGTCGGCGGTAATAATCATCCACCGGCAAACCCATCTCTATATATGCCAAGACTTTATATCGCTCCTGCCAGGCCCCGATGCTCTGCATAATGTAATCCGCCTTTTCTTTGCCGTATTTGGCCACATATTCATCATAAGTGCTGTCCAGCCCCAGTTGATGCATAATTGAATCCTCGTTAAAGCTATCCCGTTCCATCCAGCCGGTCGTGCGGTAATAGGTTCCGGGCTGGGCATGGAAATATTCTTCGTAAGCCCGGTTCGACCCGAAAAATAGCCCTATACAATCATGCACACGGGGGATTACCACCGTTACACCCTTTGCCTCAAGACCCACTACTCCGTTATTGCATCGGCCGTAACCCAGCAGAATGGCGTCGTATCTGTCCTTCTCCACACTATTTATCACATTCTGGATAGTCTGGAGCATCACCTGCTGACCCGCATCGTGCAGCCCTTTGCGGAGAAATTCCACATCCACGATTTGCCGGCTCTCTCCCGCCAGCAGACATGCCTCCCGATAAATTATCTCACAGGCGATTAGTTTATATCGTTTTTGATTATTGGCTTTGCCTTTTTCGGCAGGGGCTTCTCGTTCCCAACCTCCTGACTTATGTCCTTTTTGTTGACTCATAGCGGCGTATTATACCGTAAAAATCACCCTAAAAAAAGGGGCAAAGCCGTAAGACTTTACCCCTATCTGCAACTTATCAAATAACTTATGTAAAAATCAAACCTTTTTCCGCCGATAGATAAACCAGTAGAAAATTCCCACAAAACCCGCCCCACCTACGATATTACCCAGGGTAACCGGTATGAGATTCGTCACTAAAAAACCATACCATGTCAGATTTGTCAGGTCCTTGCCATACGCCGTTACCAGTTCCGTCTGGTTCTGGAGAAATAAAGCGATGGGAATGAAGTACATATTGGCCACGCAGTGCTCGAAGCCGGATGCCACAAAAGCGGTAATGGGGAACACTATGCACAAAATCTTATCCATGCTGGTCCGGGCCGAAAAGCACAGCCACACCGCCAGGCACACCAGGGCATTGCAATAGATACCCTTGAAGAACAGGGGTACGAACGCGCCGCTGCATTTAACCTCAGCTATACCTATTGCGGTTAGTCCCACCCCGTTGCCGCCCATTTTATATTGTTCACTAAGATAGATAAAATACGCCGTGGCGATGGAGCCGGCAAAATTGCCGATATAGACAATAATCCAGTTCCGCAGCAGCCTGCCGACGCTTACTTTGCCGCTGATTGTGGCCATGAGGATCAGGCTGTTACCGGTGAACAGTTCCGCCCCCGCCACAATAACCAGAATCAGACCCAGGCAGAACACTATACCCCCGATTAGTTTTGTCAGCCCGAAACCCACCTTATCTGATATCCCCGTGATGGTAACCGTGCAAAATTCCGCTCCCAGGCCGATGAAGGCCCCCGCCAGGATCGCCAGCATAAACATGGTCATGGTATCCATATTGGACTTGGCTACCCCGACATTTTCCGCCTTTTCCGCCATCGCCGGCGGCAGTAAGGCATCCATCGTAATCTCGCCATTGGACATTGGTTATCTCCTTTTAAATATCTATGGTTTGGGTTTATCTTTATGCCTACGCAAAGTTCACTTTCGCAGATTTTTTGTCATAATTTGCACTTAAACAGGGCCTTACTCGCCAATGGTAATAAATTGTAACTTCGGTAGAACTCTCGAACATGGCAAAAAAACTACCAAACCAGCCCAAAGGCCCTGTCGGTTCATTAGGGCTAATGTTGCGCAAGAAAAAGTACGAAAGTACACGCAAAGTAAGTTATTAAAAAAATAAGCCGATACTTCTTGAATATCGGCTTAACCCTCTCTTTTTCCTGAATTATATCACATAATACCCGGTGGACCTACCCTTTCAGCCAGCCGGCCGCGTCCTGGGCGTGATAGGTGATTATCAAATCCGCTCCGGCCCGTTTCATCGCGGTCAGGATTTCCAGGACCACCGCCTTTTCCTCGATTCCACCCTGGGCTGCCCCTGCCTTGACCAGCGCGTACTCGCCGGAGACATTATAGGCTGCGGTCGGCATTCCGAAGGTATCCTTGACCCGGCGGATTATATCCAGATACGCCAGGGCCGGTTTTACCATTACGATATCCGCCCCCTCTTCGATATCCAGTTGTACCTCTCTTAAGGCTTCATCGGTATTGGCGGGGTCCATCTGATGGCTGCGACGGTCGCCGAACGCCGGGCTGCACGCCGCTGCCTGGCGAAATGGCCCGTAGAAGCTGGACGCGTATTTCACCGCATAGCTCATGATGGGCTTATGAGAGAAGCCTATCCCGTCCAGGGTTTCCCGGATGACCTCGACCGCCCCGTCGATCATTCCCGACGGCGCGACCATATCTGCCCCCGCCCGGCAGTGTGAAGCCGCCTGCAGCGCCAGGTTTTCGCGTGTCGCCTCGTGATCGATAAACTTTTTACCTTCTCTTTCCACCAGCACCCCGCAATGGCCGTGCGTAGTGTATTCGCAGAAACACACATCGGTAATCAGTATCATCCCGGGCGCCGCCTTACGCACCGCCCGCAAAGCCCTTTGGATTATCCCGTTTTTATCGTCCCAGGTATCCGAGCCGATCTCGTCTTTCTTCTGCGGAATCCCGAACAACAGCACTGCCGGTATCCCCCTATCGAAAAGCCGGCTGACCTGCTCGGCGAGATTATCCACCGAGTACTGATACTGTCCCGGCATAGCGGGGATCTCCAGTTTTACCTTATCCCCGTGATGAACGAACATCGGCTGGATCAGGTCTCCCACCGCCAGAGTGCTCTCTCGCACCATACTGCGGAGTCTTTCATTTTCTCGCAGCCGACTTAGTCTGATTGTCGGGTATCCCATATAGACCTCTCTTTGTTTTGTTAACTTTCGCAAATTTTTTATCGAATCTCGCCCATTAGGATTCCTTCTTCCCTTTCACACTTTTCTCACTTTTCACACCTTTCAAACTATCTTATATTCACACTTTTCACACCTTTCACACCGCATTAGGTCTAATGCTGCACAAGAAAAAAGTACGAACTCATTTTATTAATTGTGATATGGCGCGAAATTGTTCGTGTCGGCTCGACTGCAACATTTCAAAAATCGCCGCCTCCACGGTAGTCAGGACAACCTGGTCATTGGCTAGTCGCTCTAGCGCCACCCGGGCGTCGCTCTCCCGCCGGCTGCTGATGGCATCCACTGCCAGATAAGGCGCCAGTCCCATCTCCAGCGCGTCATAGGCGGTCTGGGCGATACATACATGGCCTTCAATTCCCACCATCAGCACCTGTCGCCGGCCCGTAGCCGCTATCGCCGCCTTTATCGCCTCGTCCCCAAGACAACTGAAACTCACTTTATCGTAATATTGGATCGGCCCCAGCGCCTCCCGCAGGACCGGGACCGTTTGTCCCAGTCCCTTGGGATACTGCTGTGTCACCACGATGGGCAATTGCAGCAGTTTAGCCGCCTCGATCATGATTCGGCTTCTTTCGATGACTCGATCCATTTCGAAGATATGGGGTGCAAAAACCTCCTGGATATCCACCACCAGCAAGGCGCAGTCCTGGGCCGTTAGTAATTTCGGATGACGCATCTTATATTTTCAACCTCCCTCCGGTAAATTTTCCCTTAATATAACCACCAGCGGCGCAATATTCAAGCCGCTGCTGTCAGTCGTTCGCCGCTACCGCCAGCACTGCTGCGGAAACTTTTCTTGCCCCTGCCCTTTTGAGGGTCTGGGCCGCCACGCGGAGGGTCGTACCGGTCGTGCTGACATCATCGATCAGGCAGAGATGTTTGCCGCTGAAATCCACGCCGCGGCGGACCGCGAACGCCCCGGTCAGGTTAATCAGTCGCTCGCTGGGCGGCAGTGAGCTTTGCGGCTGGGTATGGCGAATGCGGAGCAAATCGTTGCTTACGGAAACCACCCCGCCCGTTCGTGCCAGATTTCTCGCCGTCGCCTCCGCCAATAATTCCGACTGATTATATCGTCGGCTGAGTCTGCGTCGCCAGTGCAGCGGTACTGGAACCAATAAATCCACATCTGCCAACTGCTGCTGTCCCATTATTGTCGCCGCCAGCATATCGCCCAGAAAGCGGTCCAGAAAACTCTCCCGGTGGAATTTAAACGCCAGTATCAGTTGGCGCAATGCCCCGCGATAATCACCTACCCGCACGATCTGGGAAACCGTCGGTCGGCGGTTTTGGCAGCGATGGCAGCGCCCCTCGATTAAGGCATAGGTCCCGACATTTTGTCCGCAGACCGGACAGCCCGGCGCTTGCAGGTCTTCCCGCAGCATCTGCCAGCAATCGTTGCAGAGCACCTCCCCGCCCTCTATTTCCACCCGGCACACGGCGCAGCTCGTCGGGCAAACCAGCTCGCCCGCCTGGCGCGCTAATTTATAACCCGCGGTAAATACCGCCTGCATCGGCCGGAAAAACCGGTCTAAATAATAAATGTTTCCCCTGGACATAACTGCCTATGTTAATCGCCCGGCATGTGGTGGTAAAGACCAATTTATTTCCGCGCCGAACTGATTCCTGCCCCGGCTGACATCTTTATTTTTACGAAAATTTAACTTGTTCCCTCACGAACAACTTCGTGTACCAGAGGATTTGGATGCAAAAATACTTTACAGGAAGCCGCGGCACGCGTAGAATCAATAAATTCACGTTCCGATTGTTCGAAGTGGTGGTTTCTGATGGTATGTACGAGGAGATAACGCTTATGAGTATCAAATCGCGGTTGTGTTTGGTCGTGATGGCATTGGTTTGCCTTTCTGTTGCGGCGGCAGCGACGCAGCCGCTGCCCGACGAGCTGGCCCAGTGCCGCTGTTTCGTCTCCGCCCGGATCGAAGCCATCACGCCGCGGAGCGAGCTTACCGGCGGTCTGACCGTGCTGTTGGCGGAGAACGCCGGCATAGCTATCCAGCAGAACCTGCGGAACGGACAGCCGCTCCGTATCGGCGGCCGGGAATTTCGCCGGGGTATCTTCTGCCACGCCAACTCTCGGTTTCGGGTCAGCCTGCCTTCCCCGGGTAAATCCTTTTCCGCTATCGTCGGGATAGACAGCAACGAGCTTAAAGGCACCGGCTCGGGAACAGCGATATTTTCGGTCCAGCTCGGGGGTAAGGAAGCCTACAAATCCAAAGTCATGCGTGAGGGAATGCCCGCCGAGATAGTTCGGGTCGATCTCGCCGGCGCAACCGAGTTTATCATTGATGCAATTGACGCCGGCGACGGCATCGGCTACGATCATTCCGCCTGGGCCGACGCCAGGGTCACGCTGGCTGACGGCAATGAGCTGTGGCTCGGCGATCTGCCCTTCCTCCTCGGCCAATGGGCGCCCGTGCTCACCGCCGACCCGCCGTTCTCCTTCAGCTATAACGGCAAACCTTCTAAGCAGTTTCTCGATAGCTGGACCGTCAATCGCCAGAAGCACCAACTCGACGCCAACCGTTCTCAGTTCACGCTGACCTGGACCGATCCGAATACCGGTCTGGAACTGCGTTGTTCGGGGATTGAGTACCTGGATTTTCCGACCGTGGAGTGGACTATTTATCTCAAGAACACCGGTTCCGCCGACACCCCGATTATCGAGAACATCCAGGCCTTGAACCTCACGCTGGAGCCGGGGCCGGAGGGCAAGCTCACGCTGAATCACACCCGCGGATCGTTCGGCGATATGCATGATTTCATGCCGCGGAGCTCGCCGCTCGACCAGGGCTGCGATATCCGCTTTACCACGCTCGACGCCTTTCCGACTTCTGACTATATGTCATATTTCAACATCGAGCGGCCCGGCGGCGGCCTGATCGTCGCCATCGGCTGGCCCGCCCGGTGGGCCGCCGAGTTCAAACGCAAGAACGAATCTGGCCTGCGGGTTTTCGTCGGCCAGGAGCACACGCGTCTGAAGCTCCTTCCGGGCGAGGAAATCCGCACCCCGCTGGTGGCGCTACAATTCTGGACCGGCAACGACCGCGTGCGTTCTCAGAATATCTGGCGGCGATGGATGATCGCCCACAATCTTCCCCGGCCGGGCGGAAAGCTCCCCAGTCCAATCTTCGCCGGCCAGTATCCCTCGCTCGGCGGGACCAACGGGGAGGGTTGCATCAGTTTCATTGACGAGTACGTCAAGGCCGATATGAAGCCGGACTACTGGTGGATCGACGCCGGCTGGTATCCCAACACCGCCGGCGACTGGCAGGAGTGCCTGGGTACCTGGCAGCCGGACGAAAAGCGTTTTCCGCACGGCCTAAGAGCCGTTTCCGACCATGCTCACGCCAATGGCATCAAACTGCTGGTCTGGTTTGAGCCGGAGCGGGTCCAGCCGGGTTCTTGGCTTTACGAGCAGCACCCCGAGTGGCTGATTGGCCCGATGGGCGGCACCAGGCAGCTTGACTTCGGCAATCCCGACGCGCTTAAGTGGGCAATTGATTTCTTTGACAAGTTCTTCACCGATCAGGGCATTGACCTTTATCGGCAGGACTACTGCAATTTTCCGACCGGCAAGTGGAGTGCCATGGACTCCGATGACCGCCGGGGCATCGCCGAGAATCGTTTCGTCGTGGGGTACCTGGCCTTCCTGGACGAGATTTTACGTCGGCATCCCAACATGCTGATGGACACCTGCGCCGCGGGCGGCCGTCGGCTGGACCTGGAGCACCTCCGCCGGGCCGTCCCGATGTGGAGAAGCGACTACCCGACGATGCAGGTCAACGAGGCCATCGGTATGCAGTGCCAGACCTACGGCCTGGCCCAGTGGGTTCCATACTTTGGCACCATGACCGGCACGTCCGACCCGTACTCCTTCCGCAGTTACATGTGTCCCTCGATAGTCGGCTGGTACGATTTCCGCCAGCCGGTGGACGTAGCCGGGTATAAGCGAATGATTAGCCAGTGGAGAAGAATCTCACCCGACTACTACGGCGACTATTATCCGCTGACCCCTTATACCGCTGAGCCGCAGTACTGGATTGCCTGGCAGTTTGATAGCACTGAGAAAGGCCAGGGTTTCGTGCAGGCGTTTCGGCGCGAGAAGAGCATCTACGTCACCGCGGAACTGACCTTAATGGGTCTCGACCCCGCCGCCCGATACACCCTGACCGATCTCGACACCGACCAGTCCACCGAGCATACCGGAAAGGAGCTTATCGAAAAGGGATTTACGGTCTCGCTGCCCGGCAAGCCCAGTTCAGCCCTGATTGCTTACCAGAAGCAAAGGTAATAGAAAAATTATCTTCGCAAACCGTCTCTAGAACTTGCAAAAAAGAAGTGTAACCGTTCGCGCTTGCCGAGCCGGCGCTCGCTGCGGCAGACCGCAACAGGTCATAACAGGATGATAAAAAATGACCGTTTTCCGGGAATGCTTACTATATAAAAAATCTTACATGTCTTGTATGATTGCCTTGAATGGTTCCAGCGCCGAATGGTCCCAGGGAAAAACTCCGTCCTTTGCCGCTTGGGAAAGCCTTTTACCTGCGTGATCATCTTTACCCGCCAGGTAAGCGTATAGTTTACTTTTCCAGGGATGACTCATTCTGTCATTGCTGCGTTGATTGGCATCAGCACACTGCAAATAATCTTCGACGCATTTAAGAAGTGGATCATCTGAGATTGTTTGCAGACAAAGATTTTCCAACGTTCCGGACCGGCAATGGCCGTCTTCGCCGGGGCCGGGGAAAAGCATAAAGGCGGTTTTTATGGAAGGATTTGAATTCCATGTAAACGGTTGGTTAGGTGCAGGTAAATTAATATTTCCAAGAGCGCCTTTTATACTATCTATTGCAGAAGTCACCGAGGTCTCCGCGTCGCGTGCAATAACGAGCGTTTCAACTTTTGAAAAATCGCCCAGTTCAACCAGTGTCTTTAAGAATAAATTTAATTCGTTAATGCCCCCAAAATTGATAATCTGTACATCCGATTTTTCATATGCCTGACAGGCGAAGATTAAAAACCTGTGGACGTCAACTCCTTCGGCCAACAGCAACTTCTTCTTTTCGATCTGCCACTTATCGCCTGGATAATAATCTGCTCCACACACCCGGCAAGTAATTTTCCGCTGCATATCTTTCGGCGGCATTATTATCTGATCTCCATGTTGTGGGCAATCGCTGAGCCTAGCATTTCATGATTGAATGTCTTGGCAGTGGTAACATTATCTTCACGATCCAGGCGAATGAAACGCAAACTGTCGGGGTTATTTACCAAACCTTTATACGCTGCTTCAATACACTCGTAGCTGTGTGTTGTAGCTATAATTTGGCATTCGAGAGCATTGGCGACGTTACCTATTGCCTCCCACATTTTTGGTAATACTGAGTGGTGAATACCGTTATCCACCTCATCAACCAGAACCGCGCCGTTTTCACATTCACACATCGCCAGAATAATATTCAACATGTGACTCATACCCTCACCCATGAACGGGATCGGGATCATTTTACCAAGACCGATATCTCCGTAAATGACAGGTTCCGGACCTCCGGTAATATTTGCCAGTTTTATCAATCTAGGTTCTATAATTTTGAGAAATTCAACGGCCTCGTCTTCCCGGCCTATTTTCGTCAATCTACTAAATCTTTCGGAGTTTTCCCTGGAAGCAATCGGCACCTTGGCGGGTATAAAAGCTACTTTTTTTGGCTTGGGCACATAATCGTGCTTAATACCCGTAGCTCCTTTAGGACTGACCACAAGATGTGCAGCTTCTTTTTTGTTGGAAGAATCGTCATATTCAATATCCAATGAAAATGACGGTATAGGTTCTATATCTGTACGTACACTTTTTCCTTCCGAACCATGTGGCATTTCGGAAGGCGGCAGCATTTCCAGCATATAGTTTGGATTGAATTTAAATCTTGCCGTTTCTTGTTTTTTATCGACCCATACGGAAATTAACAATTCTTTGTTCAAGTCATATTGTGCAAATATGGGACCCCACATTTCTTCCGGGATTGTCATTACACTTCCGACCCCTCGCCAGCCATACTGTTTCGTAATCATGTTTGGTGCGAGCCTGTCGAAAAACAGGAATAGGGCTTCCAGCAAGGCCGTTTTACCTACGTTGTTTTTCCCGCTAATTAGCGTTATTCGGCCCAGCTCTGGGAGTGTCAAATGCGCTAAGCATTTGAAATTCTCTATTAATACCTCAGTAATCACTAAAGGTTCTCCTATATTTGCAAACCTTTAGGCAACCTCTAAAAATGTCATTGCGAGGAGTTTTGTGTGGCTGTAGCCGCAGAAAAACGATGAAGCAATCTCAAATTTTAGAATTATTAGAGGTTCCCTTTAAATCTATTGCCAGATCTCCAGCTCCAGCTCCAGTTCAATATCGAACCGCTGCCGCACCCGCTGCCGGATCTCCTCGATTAATTTCAATACGTCCCCGCTGGTAGCCCCCTCTTCCGCCACGATAAAGTTCGCATGGGTCTCGCTGACTTTGGCTCCGCCCACCTTATATCCTTTCAGGCCTGACTTATCGATCATCGCCCCAGCCGACAAGGCCCGCGGATTCTTGAAGACGCAGCCGGCGTTGCGGCTGTTGGTCGGCTGCGAGTTCTTTTTCAGCATCCAGATTTCCTTGATTAATCTGCCGATCCGTTCCGGATCATCCGGCACCATTTTGAACTGCGCCTCAAGGATAAACTTAGCCATGATATTGGTCATGCGGTACCCGAAATAGATATCCGCCCGGTTCCGCTCGAATTGATAGCCGCTGCTGTCCATCAGGCGGACGAAGTCCGCCACGTTGCCGATATCGCCGAATCGACCGCCGGCGTTGATTTTGACCGCCGCGCCCACCGTGCCCGGTATCCCTGCCAGACATTCCATGCCGCTTAACCCCCCGCGGGCGCATTCCCGCAGCAGCCGGCTTAAATCCACTCCCGCCCCCGCCCGGACGGTATTATCTTCGATATTTATCGCGCCGAATGACGCGTGCGACAGCCTGATCACCACCCCATCGACTCCGTTATCCGCCACCAATAAATTGGAACCACGCCCCAGCACATAGATATCCACTTCGTTTTCGTGGCAGCGGCGGACCACCTCCAGCAGTTCCGCTTCGCTGCGAGGCTCGACAAAATACCGCGCCGGACCTCCCAGCTTGAACCAGTTATGGTTGCTCAGTGGCTCGTTATACTTGACAATTTCCTCTAAGCCGGCAAATAAACTCATCAGCCAATTTCCAGATATTACCCGCCCCCATCGTTATCACCACATCGCCTGCCTTGGTCTTATCGCACAATTCTTCCAGGATCCGGGAAAAATCACCCAGATATTCCGCCTGCCCGCCGTTGCGGTTGATTCGCTCCGCTAACTGTCGGGCATTTACTTCCTGGCGTGATTGTTCACTGTCGCGGACAAAATAGATATCCGGCAACAATACTATATTAGCCTGGCGGAAACTTAAAGCAAATTCCTCCAAAAAAAATCGCGTTCGGCTGTGCTGATGCGGCTGAAAGACGCACCACAGCCGCCGCGGCTGGTATTGCGCCTTGATCGCCGCCAGGGTTGCCTTGATTTCCGTCGGGTGATGGGCGTAATCGTCTAATACCGTGATCCCGCCGACCTGGGCCTTAAAGCTCATTCTTCGACCCACGCCGGTAAAGCTTTCCAGTCCCCGGCAGATGTCCTCATCCTCCAGACCCGCCTCGTGGGCCAGGGCCGCCGCCGCCAGGCTGTTGGCTACATTATGCATCCCCGCCAGGCTCAGGGCTACTTTGCCCAGCTTGCGACCGCGATATACCAGTTCGAAAACGCCTTTGCCGTTTATCAGCTTTAGGTCTTCTGCCATCCAGTCCGCCGCCCCCGCCAGACTAAAGTATTCGCATCGGCCGGTCCGCCCTCGGGTTATTTGCGCCACGTTAGCGTCATCGGCGTTGGCTACCAATAGGCCGTCCTCGCCCAGCAGTTGGGTGAATTCGTCGAAGACCGTGACTATCTCATGGATATCGCGGTAATAATCCAGATGGTCCGCCTCGATATTAAGGACCGCCGCCGCCCACGGCTGAAGGTTAAGCAGTGAGCGATCATATTCGCACGCCTCCACCACCATGAACTGGCTGGCTCCCGCCCCGCTGCCGCTGCCCAACTGCTCCACGTTGGCGCCGACGACGTAGTTCGGCTCCTGCCCGGATTGCCGCAACAGATACGCCATCCAACCGCTGGTGGTACTCTTGCCGTGGGTACCCGCCACGGCTAGTGTCTTTAACCTTCGGCTGACCTGGCCGAGCATCTGGGCGTATTTCAGCACCGGCACCTCATGCTGCCTGGCCCAGAGCAATTCGGGGTTGTCCGGCTGAATGGCGGCGGAAACCACGACAAAATCCACATCAGACGGTATAGCCGAGGGGTCATGGCCGATATTTACCGTAACTCCTTGTTGTTTAAGTAGATGCAAGATGGAGGAGGACTCCATATCACTGCCGCTGACCCGCTGGCTGGATTGGCAAAGGATCTGGGCTAAACCACTCATCCCACAGCCGCCAATGCCCACAAAATGATAGGTCGAAATTTTTTTCTGTATCTTAACTTCTTTCGGCATAGTAAGTTGTGAAGCTTCCCGCGGCATCGCCGGCGGCGAAGCCGCGTTGGTTAATGTGGCGGTCGGTGTAGATAAATCATCAATTTTTCCCATTAATTTTTACCATCCTTGTGCACTTTTTGTGGGTTAAAAATTACTTTTTTGGGCGAAAAATGTGAAATTCCTGGCAAAATTGGTGAATTTTTGTGTATTTATGACGCAAATTGACGGATTTTAGCCCGAAAATCACTTGTTTACCTTGAAAACATATATGTTTTTCGTCAAAAGTTACAAAGAAACCGGCGTTTTTATTTATTTATTTTTCCGCTCACTTTTTCGCGGAAAATCAGGGAGTTTTCAATGCCCTTTTTTTAGCTTTCGGAGGTTGGGCGGCAGTTGTCTGTCTCCGCCCCAAAATCAATAAACTCCGGGCGACCTGGTCGGCGGCGTTCGGCTGAGCCAGGCCACCAGCGGTCAGACCCATCCGCTCGAGCAAGGCCTTGTCCGCAAAACAACGGCCCAGCACCTCGTCCAGCCGGCGAGCGGTACTCTGGACATCACAATCATCGATAACTATCTGGGCAGCCTCAGCCCTGGTCAATACCTCGGCATTGTGCAACTGATGCTGATCTTTATGATAAGGATAAGGCAAGAGGATACTCGGCAGGGCCATAATCACCAGCTCGGCCAGGGTCGAGGCCCCGGCCCGCGCTATCACCAGGTCAGCAGCCAGGAAAACATCCTCCGGGTGAAGGGTAAAAGCAATCACTAACGCCTCTAATCCCAGACGGTTATATCGCTCCTTAATCCGGGCAAATTCGTCCCTGCCGGTGATGTGGACAAGCTGCCAATCCTGACCGTGATCCTGGAAAGATTTTCCATCGGCGGCCAGTAAGGCGACGGCGGCATTAATATTATGCCCGCCGAGTGAACCGCCCATCACAAGGAGGGTCTGCTTTGTGGGATTCAGGCCTAACTGATGCCTGGCAGTTGCCTTAACGATGTCTTTTTCCTTCTGGTTAAGCTCTTTAGAACTTTTAATAAAAATGTTCCTGACGGGGCAGCCGACCACCTGGCATTTGGCGGCGCTGCTACCGAAATAGTCCTTGCTGACACCCCACTGGAGAAAGATAACATCGGCATATTTATGGCAGAAGCGATTGGCTTTGCCGGGGATAGCATCGGGATTGAGCATGGCGGCAGGGATACCAAATTCATAGGCGGTTTTCAAGGCAGGGGCACAGGCAAAACCGCCCAGACCCAAGACAGCGGCGGGCCGAGTTTGCTGAAAAAGCGTACGGCAGGATTCGACGTTGGCCCGCCAGCTCTTCCAGAAGGGCCAAAAGGCCTTAAACTGCAACAAACCCGGCAGGGGGAGCAGCGACTGCGGCTGATAGCGCTGTGAGCCGGCCTGCAGGATGGTCTTATCAATATCGCGATCCGTACATAAAAACAGGATATCCGCGTCGGGGTCCATCAGCCGAAGAGACTGCTGAACCGCCAGGCCGGGGAAGAGATGGCCGCCACTGCCGCCGCCGGCGAAGATATACAGGTTCGATTTTTTAGGGGGCGATTGATCCATTTTTAACGTTTAAAGTTCCATGAAACAGTAGCATCAAAAATTGAAAATTGAAAAGTAAAAATTAAAAGGTACAGTTAAAAGTTTAAAATCCGCGGGGGAAACCAATTGCCCAACATACCACCTGAAAAATTGCTCATTTGACGAATATCGACATTATAATGCTGTCGGCATAATTATCAGGACCGAATTTGATTTCTTTGATTTTTCGGCCTTCTTCGACGAAACCGAATTTGCGATAGAGATTCATGGCCCGCGGATTGTTATCGAATACGGATAAGGTGACTTTTTCGATTATGGGATTTTCCTGAGCCCATGTCAGGATGGTTTCCATAAGCAGGCTGCCCAGGCCCTGGCCGCGGTATTGCTCTAAAAGAGAAATAGACAGCACGCCGATATGGCGGGCGCGCTGGAGAGGGCTGCTGAGAACCTCGACAAGCCCGGCGATATTTTCGTCAACTTCCGCGATAACAGCTATACAGCCTTCCTGCTGATGCTTCCTAATCCACTCTTTTTCTTTTTCGGCGTCCAGGTTCTGCTTTTTTATATCATCGCCGGTAAGGAGAAAAAACTGGTCGTCGCGCATCATCTGGTCAAGAAAAACCAGCATCTTTTCCGCGTCCGCTGCTTCGGCAATGCGAATAACGCCTTTGCCGCCGTTCTTCAAAATAAAAGCTTTTGGTCCAATTTTACACATTGCTTTCCATAAGATAACATTTTTATGTTATCCGCCGGCGGCGGATGATTATTTTTTATCCGCGTGGGCAACAAGTTGCCCACCCTACCGAAACCGGCGAAGGTATACAGGTTCGATTTTTTGCGGCTCGATTGATCCATGTTTAACGTTTAACGTTCCATGAAACAGTAATATAAAACAAATATCAAAAATTAAAAATCAAAAACACATATTTAAAATCAAATATTATCCTGGCCTTAAAGTCATTTTACATAGGGATAACAAATACTTTGCGTAGATTCTGAAGAACTACCGGGGCGATGCCTTGAACCCAGGGTTTCACCCTGGGCTATTATATTGCGCCCTTTCAGGGCTTTAAGAAAAAACGCGTGGACCTGAAGGTCCACCCTACGACCGCCGCCGGCGGCGGAGAAAGTCGATAGTAGTAAGTAGAAAATAGAACAAAAAGGATTCACCCTTGAACCCAGGGTTTCACCCTGGGCTATTATATTGCGCCCCTTCAGGGCTTTTAAGAACAAATGCGTGGACCCACCGCCGGCGGCGGATGGTTAATTTTAACCGCGTGGGCAACAAGTTGCCCACCCTACCGAAACTCCATGCAATGCATTTTTAGCGTTTGCCTATCTTTTTCGCGGCGGCGAGGTTAAGCGCACCGCAAAAATCGCCACGGTGGCAAGCCTGGTATCTAATCAACTGCGACTCAAAACCGGCATCGCGAACTTCGCGGATAATATCATCCCAAGGGCCAATATAACGGGTGGCCAGATAATGCCTGCCGTTAAATTTGACTAACCCTGCGTAACTCTTATCCACACACGACACATACACAATTCCGCGAACGATTTTCTGGCCTTTACATACCTCGGCAAATCTCTGCTTGTCCACAGGGCTGCACATGGTCGGCAGAATAAAAAGGCCATCGTCTTTCAAAAGCCGAAATACGCCCTCCAAATAGGATTTCCTGTCCCTGATATCAGTAAGACAATGCAGGCACAAACCATCCACCGCAAGATCGAACCTGCCGAGGTTTTTGACATCTAAACCGCAAACGTCCGCCTGCTGGAACTTGATATCCAGACCCTTGGATTGCTCCCTGGCCATAGCAACGGCCGTCTTGCTGATATCAAGGCCCAGGCCGTGAAATCCTCTGGAACAAATCCACCGCAATATGGGACCCGTGCCACAGCCCAACTCGATAACTCGGCCCTTTTTAGGAGACCAGGGCTGAGCAAGGACCTCTTTGAGGAACTTATAAGTATCGGGGTTACATGACTTCGCGGTTGCTGAACTTTTTTTCTGATCCCAAAAAAGAAAACCATCCTTCCGCAACCGCTGATACACAACCTCATGTCCCTCGTAGGGTTTCTTTTTGTTGATTTTTTTATAATTAGTCAATTTCATTTCCTGCTTTCAGGAACCCAGGGTTTCACCCTTGAACCCAGGGTTTCACCCTGGGCTATTATATTGCGCCCTTTCAGGGCTTAAGAAAATTTTAATTGGGGGTATATCTCCTTAACCCAGGGTTTCAACCTTGAACCCAGGGTTTCACCCTGGGCTATTATATTGCGCCCTTTCAGGAACCCAGGGCGTTGCCCTGGGCTATTATATTGCGCCCCTTCAGGGCTAAAGAATTTAAGAGAATTTTAATTGGGGGTATACCTCCTTAAATCCAGGGTTTCACCCTTGAACCCAGGGTTTCGCCCTGGGCTATTATATTACGCCCTTTCAGGGCTTTAAGAAAATATTACGATAAAAAGCATAGCTAATCCCAGACATAACGTTCATCAAAATTAATATGGTATTTCTCAAGGAAGCGACGATATTCATCCCGGAAATTTTCCCGGCGATGATGAACCGGTTGATTAAGGATATATTGTTGCACGCTTTGCAGTTGCGAGGGACTGACGGAAAAGGCGCCGTAGCCATTTTGCCAACCGAAATCAGCCAGACCGGGGTTTTGGGTTTTCAGCCATTTGGAGCTTCTCTTTTTGATTTCCTCCACAATATTACAGACGGGTTGGTTTTTGGTCAGAGAAAAAAGGATGTGAATGTGATCATTCGAGGAGCCAACGGCCAAAGCGGGAGATTGAGTTTTATTCAAGATAGCGGCAATGTACTGATGTAATTCATTGGTAATATTTTGATCCAGCCAACCGGTGTGACCTTTGGTGCTGAAAATCAGATGGATGTATATTTGAGCCAGTGATTGCGGCATGGTTTGTCCTTTCAGACTTCCATGGCGATGCCCTGGAAAATATTATTTCGCCCTTTCAGGAACCCAGGGTTTCACCCTGGGCTATTATATTGCGCCCTTTCAGGGCTTAAGAGAATTTTAATTGGGGGTATATCTCCTTGAACCCAGGGTTTTACCCTGGGCTATTATATTGCGCCCCTTCAGGGCTTTAAAGAAAAACGCGTGGACCCACCGCCGGCGGTGGATGGTTAATTTTAACCGCGTGGGCAACAAGTTGCCCACCCTACCAAAATTACACAGGGTGCGGAGTTTGTCGGGCGATGTTGATGAGAACGGCAGAAGCCAGGGCGGTAACGACCAGGCCAGAGCCGCCGGAACTGACAAAGGGCAAAGCTATCCCCTTAGTAGGGGCCAGGCCGGTTACTACTAGTAAATTCATGAGGGCCTGGGCGCCAATAGTACCGGCAACCGCGACGGCCAGGAGCTTGCCCAGCTTGTCGGGGGCACACTGGATAACCCGGACAGAACAGAGCAGCAAGGCAATAAACAAGGCAATTACCAAGGCACAGCCGACAAAACCCAACTCCTCACCAATCACGGCAAAGACAAAATCAGTGGTATCCTCCGGCAGCCAGCCGAGCTTGATGGTACCCAAACCCAGGCCGACACCCCAAATTCCGCCGGCACCAATGGCCATTATCGATTGATGGGCCTGATAGGCGGAATCCGAGCCGGCCTGATTATTCCAGTAAGCTAAGACCCGCTGCCAGCGATAATCGACACTGTAAACCAGGATATAAAAGGCCAGGGCAGCCAACGGGACCAGAATCAGCAGATGCCACCAGCGAACACCCCCGATTAGTAATACCATCACCCCCATAGCACCCACGAGAGCGGCGGTGCCGAAATCCTCCACGCCGATTAAACCCACTACCAAAATTAAGATGATACAAGCCGGGACAAAACCCCGGCAAAAACGACGGAGGTCGTCACCCCGCCAGGCGGCATAGGCGGCGAGAAACATCACCGTAGTCCACTTGGCTAACTCCGAAGGCTGAAACCGCAGGCCATACTCACCGCTACCCAACACGAGCCAACGCCGCGAGGAATGGACCGCAGTACCCAAACCGGAGATCAAAACCACTACCAGCAGAGCAAGTGAAACCGCAATCAGAAATACCAAAGGCGAAAGCCAGAAGTGTCTGCGGCTGACGAGGTAATGATAGTCAAAACGACTGACCACCGCTAATATCAGCCAGACCACCGGCACAAACGCGACCCGCCGAAGGGTAGTATGCTGCCAGAAGCGCTTTAAATCCAGTTGCTGATCGATGTTGGCGCCGGCGGAAAAAACCATCAAGGCGCCCAGGCAGAGCAAGGCACTGATAATCACCAAGAGATACACGTCCCGTGATGATTCCTTGAAGGAGGGACTTAGTTTTTCAGCGTCCGGAGGCATAAAAATAGTTCAAAGTTTAAGATACTAGCGTAGTTTCAAGGTGGCCAGGGCGAGGGCGGCAAAGGCGATACCCAAAAGCCAAAAGCGCACGACGACCTGCGGCTCACTCCAGCCCTTCAAATGAAAATGATGATGCAGCGGAGCACACTGGAAGAGGCGTTTGCCGCCGGTGCGACGAAAATACCCCACCTGCAGAATGACACTGGCTGCCTCCATAACGAAAACGCCACCAACAATAACCAACAGCAGCTCGTGCCGGGTGACCAGGGCGGCGTAACCGATCGCCCCACCCAGAGGGAGACTGCCCACGTCACCCATGAACACCTGGGCAGGATGACAGTTAAACCACAAAAAGCCCAGGCAGGCCCCGAAAATGGCGGCACACATGATACCCAGCTCGCCGGCACCGCGAATCTGAGGCAAAAGGAGCTTGCTGGCCCAGGTCTGGTTCAAAACCAAAGAAAGCGACTCACTGGCAAAATAACATAACAGGGCAAAAACCAAACTGACAATGGCGACACAACCGGTGGCTAAACCGTCCATACCGTCAGTCAGATTGACGGCGTTACTGGTACCGGTAATAACCAGAACAGCAACTAATAAAAAGCCCCAAAAACCCAGGGCGATCCCTTTTTTGTAAAAGGGCAGCCATAAGCGCTGGCCGTCCTCAATGCGGGCAAAATCCAAGGTATATAAAAAACAGGCTAATAACACCGCCAGGCCAATCTGAAAAAGCAACTTCTCCCAGGAATGCAGGCCATCGCGACTGCGATTCTTGATCTTGGCAGTCAATTTCAACCAGTCATCCACGCCGCCGAGCAGCCCCAGCCAAATCAGCAAGAGCAATCCCTTGACAATAAAGGTATTGCGCAGGTCCGCCCACAAGACAGTGGCAATAATGACACCGGCTAAAATTATCAGCCCACCCATGGTGGGGGTGTTGGCCTTATAGCGGGTCAATTCATTCAGCGAGGCATGATCGAACTCCGGGATGTCACCGACCTTTTTGCGGATCAGCCAGCGAATAATCCGCGGACCCCACCACAAGGCAATCAGTAAACTGGTCAGCACGGCAAAAACGGCCCGTAAGGCGACACTGTCCCAGGCGTAAAAATGCAGGGTATTATGCAAAAAATCACGGTAATGTTCCAAAAGCAACAACAGCATAAAATCAATTTTAATCCGATACTAACCGATGACCGGCCAAAAAATTTTAAAGTTAAAAGGACAAAGTTACCTGCTGTGCCAAGTGCACAGCAAGGCGTGAAAGTTACAGTTAAAAGTTTCAAAAAACCTTATCCTTTAAAGGTCTTGCTAAGGGCGATGTTTCCAGCGGGCGAGCGACTCGACTACTTTTTCCAACTGCATGGCCCTTGAGCCTTTGACCAGAACGACATCGCCGTCTTGAATAAGGCTCTTAATCAGGCGAGCGAGACGCCGGCTGCTAATGCTCCGCTGGACGGCAGCCCGGCCCAGGCCCGCCTCCAGGGCGGCACTGGCGGTCCAGGCAGCCTGGGGACCGACCGTCAAGAGCAAATCGACATGGGCATCCTTGACCGCCTGACCCAATTGCCAATGATACATCTTGGAACGCGAACCCAACTCATACATGTCACCACAAACAAAAATCCGCCGGCTCGCGTCCTGGTGATCGGCTAACTCCGCCAAAGCGGCGGCCATACTCACCGGGTTGGCATTATAACAATCGTCGATTATGGTAATCGTGCCGACCCTGCGGTAAACCATCCGGTGGGGTATGGGAGCAAAATCACCAATGGCCTGGGCAAACTGCCGGTTGGTAATCCCCAGCCGACGCACCACCGCCAGGGCAGCCAGGGCGTTTTTGACATTGTGCATGCCCCCGACCGGCAGGGATACCTCGATATGATCGCTAGTCTCGAATATCATGCAGCCGTTTTCCCGGCGAATGTTGCAGCCGGAAACGTCACATTTCTCATCCAGGCCAAAGGTAATCATCCGGCGGCCCAAGGCCCTGACCCGATCGAGAGTCGGCTTGTGATCGCAGCCGCAAATAATCACACCATGCTCCTTCAGACCGGAGACAATCGAAACCTTCTCGACACTTACACCCTCGATATCGCCCAAACCCTCCAAATGACTCTGACCGACAATGGTAATAACGGCGATGTCCGGCTCGACAATGCGGGAGAGGGCGGCGATCTCACCGGGGGCGTTGGTGGCGATCTCCACGACAGCGAAATCGTGGTCCGGCTCCAAACCGAAAATGGTCAACGGCACACCGATCTGATTGTTATAATTATGAGGGGAACGGTGACCTTTTTTATATTTACTGAGCACATGGTAAATCATCTCCCGAACCGTGGTTTTACCGTTGCTGCCGGTAACGGCGATAACCACAATACTGCGGAGGGAGCGACGATAAAACCGGGCCAAATCGCCCAGGGCAGTTATAGTATGGGGAACCTTCATCACACAAACATTGTTTTTTCGCATGGCGTCGCTGGGAGGGATATTCTTCTCCACAATCAACAATTTGGCCCCGGCTTTAACCGCGGCTTCGACGAAATCGTGGCCGTCAAATTGCTTTCCCCGGACGGCGACGAAGGCGTCGGCAGGCTTGACCTGGCGGGAATCAAGGGTAATACCGGAAATCAAACCCTTAACTAAAGGGGTTTTCAACTCCGGATGCAAAACAGATTTTATTTCTTCAATTAATATCGGTTTCATGGGAATTATCAGGTTTGATAAATTTTTTCCCGACCGGCTAAAATATCCCGCGTGACCAGCCGGTCATCAAAAGGATGCTTCGTATCGCCGATCTGCTGATAATCCTCATGTCCCTTGCCGGCGATGAGCACAATATCACCTGACCCGGCACTTCGGAGGGCAAAGGTAATGGCCTGACGGCGATCGAGAATCTGGGTTACCTTTTGGCGTCCGGCAGGGGAAAAACCGGCCAGGATGTCCGCGACAATCTGCTGCGGGTCCTCCCGGCGGGGATTGTCGTTGGTGAGAATGATATTATCGGCGTATTTCTCCGCGACTTTCGCCATTCGCGGCCGCTTGGAACGGTCGCGCTGGCCGCCACAGCCAAAAAGCAGGATTACCCGCGGCGCAGCGGCCTGCGGCGAGCAGTGCTCCAGGCGACGAATAGTTTTCAAGACATTCTCCAGGGCGTCGTCGGTGTGGGCGTAATCCACCAGGACCGTAAAATCCTCTCCGAGAGGCGGGGTAATTTTTTCCAGCCGGCCGGGCACGCCCTGAAAATCCGCAATGGCCCGGACAATATCACCGGCAGAAACGCCGGCGGTCATCGCTAAAGCGGCGGCAGCGAGGCAATTGCTGATGTTGTGCTCGCCGAGCAGAGCGGTGCGGAGGTTTACCGTTTCACCCAGAAGAATAAGTTCACAGTCAGCGCCTGTTACGTCCATCTTCTTGATTCGGGCACTAAATTCGACATCGGCGCCTGGTTCGAACCCGTTGCCGGCATCAATGCCGTAACGCCAGATGCGGGCGCGGGTTGACTGGGCCAGTTGGACACTAGCCTGATCCTGAACGTTCAAAATAGCAGTCGCCCGGTCAGAAAGCGACGTAAAAAGTTTACTTTTGGCCGCCAGGTAAGACTGCCGGTCGCCATGATAATCCAGATGATCGCCGGTGAGATTGGTAAAGGCGGCAGCCTGGAAATCGATGCCGGCAGTGCGGTCCTGATCCAGGCCGTGACTGGAACACTCCATAACCATCGCAGTCAGGCGATTGTGCCGCATCGCGAGCATCATCTGTGCCAGACGCAAAGCATCCGGGGTGGTGTTACAGGCGGGACACCTGCGAGGATCACCGGTATCATATTCAACCGTTCCCACCAGGCCACAGCCAATGCCGGCGGTCCGCAACATCTGCCGGACAAGATAAGCTACCGTGGTCTTGCCGTTGGTGCCGGTAACCGCCATCGTATGCAACTGGCGGGCGGGATAACCACAGGCAGCCTGGGCCATCCGACCCAAGGCCCGGCTGGTATTATCCACCCGCACTAACGACACTTGCTCCGGCAAGGTAATTTCACGCTGGGCGATGATAAACCGGGCGCCCGACGCGACCGCCTGGTCAATGAAATCGTGGCCGTCCTGGTTAACCCCCCGGACCGCGACAAAAATATCGCCGGGGCAAACCTGACGACTGTCACAGCAAACCCGGCAATGGGAACCAGCGGTTTGATTATCGGAAAGGATTTTTTCCAGGCCTGTCACATCCATCGGGCCACCTGATATTTCTGTATGTATAAACAGACTCATCCCTAAGTCCGGTCGATACCATTATAAGCCAGAACCAAGCAATATCAACCATTCTTCCGCGCCTGATCCCCGGGGCAAATTACGAATCCACCGACGGCGCAAGTCGGGGGGGAATCTGCATGTAACTAAAAGACTGGGAAATAATTTCTTTGACCACGGGTGCGGCTACCATGCCGCCGGTATAACCCAGTCCCAAACTGCGGTCGGGCTGACGCACCATGACCAGGACGCAAATCCGCGGCTGCTCCGCCGGGGCGCCGGCCATAAAGGAACTGATATACTGATTCTCCTGATAGCCGCGACCGTCCTTCCGGGGGATCTGAGCGGTGCCGGTCTTGCCGAAAACCCGGTAAGCGGCTAAATAGGCACTATGCGCGGAACCCTGCTTATTCTCTACCACGCCCGTCAGCGCCGTAGTTAATAAATCGTGGGCGGTCTTCGGGGAAATCACCCAGTCGGCGGCGGGCGATGAGCCAACGGCGGCAGCGGGAGATAAGCCAACACCAGCGGTCTGGGGCTGGGCCTGCCTGCCGAAGTCTTTAACCACCGCCCCCTCCGGCGAGATAATCGCGCGGGCGACCCGCGGCTGAACCATTTGGCCGCCATTGGCCAGGACGCAAAAGGCACGGATTAACTGGAGAGGAGTAGCGGCCACCGGTCCTTGACCGTAAGCGGCGCGGGTCAAGGCATATTCGCCCCACTTCCACTCTTTCAAGGGCATCAAAATGCCGGCCCCCTCGCCGGGCAGGTCAATGCCGGTCCTGCGGCCAAAACCAAATTTCTCAATCATACAAAAGAAATATTTCTTGCCCATCTTCTGGGCGATCTTGGCGGCTCCGATATTGCTGGATTTGATTATTACCTCCGCGACGGAAAGCACACCGTAGGGATGCTTGTATTCGCTGATGGTTCCGAATCCCTTGCCGGAATACGGTCCCTCCAGGCAGTCGATTTTATCGCCCAGGGTAAAAAATCCGCCTTCCAGGGCGGCAGCGACGGTAAAGGGCTTAAAGACACTGCCCGGCTCGACGGGGTCGGTCAAGGCGCGGTTGCGACGGAGGCGATCATCAGTTTGCCGTGCCTGGGCGGGATCGAAGCCCGGCCAGTTGGCCAGGGCCAGCACCTCGCCGTTGCGGGGGTCCATGACGATAGCCACTGCTCCGGCGGCATGAAATTTCTCGACTACCTTCTTCAGCTCCTCCTCCACAATCGACTGGATAACCGCATCCAGGGTAAGTACCAGGGTATCACCATCCTGCGAATCAGAGCCTATGCCCTGCGTCCGGATCGGCCGACGCATTACATCACTGCGTAAGAGCAACTTGCCCGATTTGCCGGCGAGATTACTATCGTAATATAACTCCACCCCTTCCAAACCCGATCCGTCGATTTTGGTAGAGCCAATAACATGGCCAGCCAGAGTGCCCTGTGGATATTGCCGCTGATATTCCGACTCAACCACCACCCCCCGGATGGCTAACTGTCGAACCTGTCGGGCTATATCGTCGCTGACCGCCCGCTTGACCCACAGGAACCGGCGGTCCCGCCGCTGGAGGATATCCGCCAGGAGCTTCTGGCGGGAAAGGTCTAAAATTGGAGCCAGTTTCCGGGCGGTGTCCCCAGGGTCGGCAAGTAAATAAGGATCGATGCGGATGGAAAAGACGCGATTGCTCATCGCCAACGGTCGGCCTTGACGATCGACAATGGCGCCGCGGCAGGCTAACTGGGGAATTTCTTTACGCTGTTGATTGGCGGCTCGCTGGCCCATAAGCTGGGCCTGATAGTACTGCAATTGCCAGCATCGGCCCAAAACCACCAGCAGCCCGGCAATCAGCAGCAGCAGAAATAGCAGAGACCGCCACCCGTGCCCGCGTGTATCAGACATTGATAGATTTAATCCATTTTCCCGGCTTCGGCGGGCGGGCAAACCGCCACGCCCAATTCATTGAGCCGCTCTTTGATCCGCCAGGGCGACTCGATGCCGGCACTCAACTGAAGCTGCTGGCGCAAAAGCTCCTGACGCATTATCTGCTGCTGCTCGCCCAGTTGAACGATTTCATAAACGGCCCGCATATGCCTGGTCCGCAGATGCACCAACAGCAGCCCAATTATCAAGCTCAGGGCCAAAAGGTAAACAATTCGTTTTACATCACAGGCCTTGCTGCTCAAGGTAAATCACCGGCGCTAACGATTACAAATAAACTCCCATAATACTGAAAAACCATTTCTCCCCTCCACAGGTGTGCTCTCTCACTTCCACCCGCTAGTCCCAGTTGCCGGAAGCGGCAGCTCGATAGGCCGTCACCCCGGAAGATTATCTCAAGGTAATATCAAACTCATCCCGGGTTTTAAATTATCCTCGTCACTGAGCCGAGAGGCATTGAGCCTGGCAATCTCGCTGAATCGGCTGCCGTCACCTAAAAATTTTTCCGCGATAGCCCACAGGGTATCACCCTGCTGGACGACATACGCTGATTTGATGGTTTTTTCCTTGACCATTGTTTTGTCGGAGGCCGGGGTCTGTACCGAAGCCGCCTCGGTCCGCACCGCGGCAGCCGGCGAAGCTGACGGCAAGGCCGGTATCTTAATGGTTTGACCCTCCCGGATATCGTTCATAGAAGTTAATACCTGCCGGTTGCTATCGTAAATTCGCTTGATATTCACCCATCGATTACCCTCCGCCGGTCCATAAACCTTGCAGGCGATCTCACTTAAATTATCACCTTTTTTAACGACGTAAGTCTGCGCCTTCTGCTGCAGAGTGGCGGCGGAAGCAATCATGGGCGACTGGCCCCGGTCAACCGGGGTGGTTATTTTATCCAAAGCCCTTTGGACTTTCCCATCCTCAGGTGTAACCGCCTGCTCAGAGGCGGGCTTGACCGTAGTAGGCAGGTCCATCACAAAAATGGGCTTGTTGGCGGCGCTTTGAGCCGATGATGATACGGTCACCACCGATACCGCGGGATTATCAGCAGCCGAAGACGCCGGCTGATCATTTTTCGCCTCCACTGTACCAGCCGAACCGGCGGGGGCCGCTGACTGCTGCTCGGCGGCGGGTTTTTCGTCATTATTGGATAACTTGTCCAGGGGCACAGTAAGGGTCATCGAGCCGGATAAACCGTTAATCTCAGCCGGAGGACTATCCTGAACAATCGCCTCCGATTCCTGCCAAATCTGGTGGGTTTGCTGATGCACACCCCGCAGCACTACTGCTATCGCTATAATGAAGACCAGGCCCAGCAAAAGCCCTAATTTTGCTTCCTTTGTCACTTGTCTGCCTCCTTGCACCCCCAAAATATATCATAATCGTACTTTTAATTATCGTCCTTTTATCGCTTAAATCTTCAACTATCTCAATTCCGCCCCCAAGCTGGGCATTAGGCCTTTTTCTTGCCGAAATTACCCCGGCGATACGTTTTTTTTAGTCGTCCGGCGGTGATTTTAACGGCGATTTTAATCTCGAAACTATTTTTTCATCGCGATCCGCAGTTTGGCACTGCGACTGCGGGGATTTTCCCGCCGCTGATCCTCATCGGCCACTATTGGTTTGCGAGTGACAATTTCATAACAATCAGCCTGTTTATTTTGGCGAAAATCATTCTTTACCAGCCGATCTTCCAGACTGTGAAAACTGATAATCGCTATCTGCCCGCCCTTTTTCAGCAGGCTGGGGGCGATCTTCAGCAGTCGCTGTAAGCCGGCCAACTCATCATTTACCGCGATCCGCAGGGCCTGGAAGGTTCGGGTGGCAGGATGGATCCTGCTTTTTCGGCCGGGTCCGGTAATATGGAGGGCCTTAAGCACCACCTGAGCCAATTCCGCCGTGGTCGTCAGCGGTTTTTCCCGCCGGCGGGCCACGATAGCCCGTGCGATCCGCCGACTGGCGTGCTCTTCACCCCAGCGGAAGATCAAATCCGCTAACTGCCTCTCCGGCAGCTTATTCACCAGGTCCGCAGCGGTAACCTCCCGCCGGCTGTCCAGCCGCATATCCAGCGGGCCATCCAACTGAAAACTAAAGCCCCGCTGCGGATCTGCGAGCTGGGCGGAGCTTACGCCCAAATCCGCCAGGATAACGTCCACCTGTTCAATGCCCAGCTCAGCGAGCACATCATCCAGCCGGGCAAAATTCTCCGGCAGCAGTTTTACCTGACAGTCAACCTGTTGTAATCGCCGGTGAGCGGTCTGCAAACTCCGGGAATCGACATCCAATCCGATTAATAAGCCATTTTTTTCCAACCTGCCGGCCAGGGCCACCGCGTGACCCGCCTGCCCCACGGTGGCATCCACTACCACGGCATTCGGTCCGTAATGTAAATTATCAAGGACCGCCGAACACAAGACCGGCTGATGAATTATCTCGTCCGAACACAATCTACCAACCCTATTCTTCCTGACATGCCTAAGTAACCAGCATCTTTCCCGAATGCTGTGCGGCGATTTTCAGGAGGTTTTTGACCGCGGGCGAAAAATCTATCCTGCGATAATCGCCGCCCCAGCCGCGAATCCGCATTAACCGCTCCGATAGAACATCCAAACCATCACTGATCGCAGCCATGTCCAGAGGGTGGACATCCCCCTCAACCGACTGCAACATCTCCTGGAGCCTGCTGACCGTATCGCCGCTTGCGGCATCGCGGCTCTGTGTATCCAGCGACATAAATACCTCCTTGTCACCACCGCACTGTTCCTAAGCGAATCGGCGGTGGTTCTTAATAAATGATAGATATAGATATACGGATATCGCCCTTTAGATAGTGATATTGCCGTTTAGATTCAGACTAGGTCTCGGCAGATTCCCAGCCGGCCTTTTCTCGTTCCTTTCGCAAAACTTCCTGATGGGAAAGCAAGAGCATCTGTTCGTGCAAACCCAGATGGTCATCGACAAAGCTCAGCCACTGCTGCTGATCCCAGATCTCCAGATGGTCGCGTACCCCGATCAGCGTCACCCGTTCTTTCAGGCCGGCTCGACGAATGGCACTTTCATTCAGTAGCACTCGTCCTTGCCGATCCAGCTCAACCCTACCGGCCAGCGCGAAGTTGATCCGATTAAAGGTCAACAACTCATCTGGGGCCACCATCCGTGGAGCCACGGCAAGGGCGATGCGCTGATAACAGTCTTCCGGATAAAGACTTAGGATGCGGTTAACCCCTAACGTCAGGTAAAACGCGCTGGAAGAGTCTTCCTGCGCTATCTGTTCCCGAATCCGTGAGGGGATTGAGATACGGTTCTTTTCATCAAGTATTAATTCGTATTCACCGGTCAAGAGAAGCATGGCTCACCATAAGAAACATGTGCCAGTTAGACATTACCACTTCACCCCAATATCTACCACATACTCCCACAAGAACAAGATAAATCTTGGGAAAATTTTATTGGTTATTACTATTGGATAAGTAGGAAATTACTATATATTTGAACACCCGCTCAATGAAACACAATATAACAGGATTGGATGGGTAAAAATTTGTTAAAAAAATTTTATTAAAAGGAGCAATTTTAGGCCGGTAATGGAGTGCGTGGTAATGGTAGAGGATGTGGATAAGTTGTTATTTTAATGTTATGTCCTGGAAAAACCGCCCCACCAGCCCCCACCGGCGGAAAATCAGGCCTTAGATATATCTAATCTGATTAAATTAGCAGGTTTTCGGTTATGGCAATTATCATTTTATAACGGCTCATCTGTTACTTGCTGACTATCAGCATCGAACACCCGCCAGAGGGGGGCGATGTTTTCCGGGACCAGCCAGTAGCTTTGGCAGTGATGGCAAAGCTCACGGTCGGGGCGCCGGCCTTTGCCGCAATTGGGACAGGTAACCAGGCTAACGTCCGGCCGGGTCAAGCGGTAGGTGATATAGCCGACCAGGCTAAAGGCGATGGTAGCGATGATCCAGATTTTTCGCGCCCGCCTGTTAAATCCCAGCGACCGGGCATCCCGAGCGACCCGCCAGGCAAAGAAAACGCCCAGCAGCAGGGCAGGCAAGGTTATAAGAAAAAAATGGAGCCAAAGCAGAAATATCACATTCAAGGGAAGGGAATGAAAAACAGAAACGATAAAAGGAGAAATCAATAAGATAATCGGCGGGTGAAGATTTTTCAGCAGATATGTGCCGATCTCATATGCCACCCCACCGGCTAAATCATTTAAGACTATGTATTTTTCGCCTGTCTTGATTAACTTGCCATTTTTATCGAATACCCCAATACGTAAATCGAGGCCCGGCCTTTGCCCAACCGCTAATATCAGGCCGTCAGGCTCGCGATCCACGGTAAACGGTAAAGCAGCTATATGCCATTTATCAACACTTTGTTTCGGATATTGAACGCCTGGCCAGAAGGGGATATTCCCGGCGGGACCGCGGTATTCCAGGCTCTCGAGGTCGAGCCAGTCGAAACGCCCGCTTTCGTCGAGCACCAGCATAGCTTTAGTAGAATAACCCGAAAGCCCGTCTTTGGGATTCCAGGATCGGTTTTCACCTTCTTTTCTAATATCAGGTGGATTCCAAGAAAAATTGCGGACAAAATCATATCTGCCGGGAAATTCGCCGAATTCAAACGGATGATACTCACCTTCCGGGTTGAGCTGCGGTCCTTTTTTGATGCCATTAGGATCCAGGGAAAAGAAGCGATTTTGCTCTTTGTCGAAAAAGACATTCCAATAAAAACTACCGTTGGCCTTGACTAAATCGCCGCTGAATCGACCCAAGGTATCATCGGGCGTGTCGGAGGAACCTTCCGGACCGATATACTGCGTTTTGGATTTGATCCATTTCCTATCCGCCAGTTCCCTTTGAATATCACAATTTACAAAAAGTCCCCGGCTGCGATCAAAATATAAGACCCGCCAAGTAAGCCCCGGATAATTATAGGGATAAGCACAATAAATATCATCAGATAACATTTGATATTGGATGATATTATTTCCGGTCCAATACTTCTTCGCGGCCATTGATCTACTTTGGAGCTCGTATATCAATTGTGAAAAAAAACCATCGCCAAGGGTAGCGGTTATAGACGATTGTTTCCAAGGAGTGGTTTTTTTGTCGAATGAATCCACCAGTCCCGACGGTTCGATACCAGCGGTATTATTAGAGAGATCCGTTCTGGTCCTAATAACATTATCATAAAGAGCAAACCAGATTATCCTGCCCGCAATAAAGAAAGCCACTGACATTAATATCAAAGTTATGACGCCGACGGCGATTGTCTGGATAATGTAATTTTTATGCCATTCCATATCTTGCCCCTTACAATGAAACATTACGGTATTTCTGCCAGACGAGTATCAGGCCGGCCAGGGCGATCGCCAGCAGCAAGAGGTAGCTTTGCCAGCCGAGTCCCGTGAAAAAAACAATTAAAAACAACGGGATAAGCAGAAGAATGACGATAAGCACTGGCAAAACCTTGTTCGCCCGCCAACCCGCCAGTAATCCGATGCCATAACCGGCCAGGCTGATTAAAAAAGCTGTAGCAAACATTCTGATTAAAAAAGCGATATCCATCGGTACCAGCGAGCAATATCGATTGATAAGCACGGCGTCGGCGATAGCCAGCGCTGCCAGTACGAAAACGAAACTTGCTATCCCCGCAATTAGCCGGGCGGCGAAAATCCGGTTCCGCGACGTGGCCAGGGTGCTCAGGAAGGTAGAAATTCCGCTGCTACGATCCGTAGTCATTTGCAATGCTCCGACCGCCGCAGAAAAGACGGGAAGAATCATAAATAATTTCAAATGCGAGTAAACAAAGGGTAATCCCAAACATGGAGCCCTTGGAATAAGATACGTGGGCAGCCAGAAAAATAACCAAATAATATACCCGCCCGTTATCAGTGCTATCAACAGCAGTGGGGCATAAAGGGCTTCGAATTCGCGTTTGATCAAGGGCCACATAATAAAACCTCCTTCTTAACCCGCCGCCGACAGCGGCTGAGTTTGGGTACATTCGACAAAAATATCCTCCAGGCTCATGGGTATCTCGCTGCAGCTTTGCGGCTGATAGGTGTCGAGCATGGCCTGCTTGTGCTCGTTCCAGTTGGCGACGGTGATGACCAACTCCCGGCCGCTGGATTGACAACTGATAATTTCCGTCAGCGGCAATTCGGCGGGGGCGGCGTCGGCAAAAATGACGCGGAGCCTACGGACGCGATTTTTCAATTCCTCCAACTGGCAATCGACCACCAGCTTGCCCGCCGCTAATATGCCGACGCGATCAGCGATCCGTTCCACGTCGCTGAGAATGTGCGAGCAGAAAAGGATGCTCCTGCCGTCCCGCTGAATCAGGTCGATCGCCAGTTCCAGGAACTGCCGCCGGGAGATGGTATCCAGCCCCAGGGTGGGGTCGTCCAGGATCAGAAGCTGCGGATCGATCGCCATCGCCAGCGACAGGTTCAACTGGGCCCGCATACCGTTGGACAATTGCTTAATCTTGCGGTCCATCGGCAGTCGAAACCTCGCTATCAATTCCGCGAAAAACTGCTCATTCCAATTTATCGCCAGCCCCTGGTACAGTTCCACCAGCCGGGCGACCCGGTAATGCTGGATCAGGTGATGGCCTTCCGCGACGTACCCAATTCGGCCGCGATCGCGGGCGGTGAGCTTGGCGGTTTCTACCCCCAGCAGGCTCGTCCGGCCCCGGCTGGCTGACTCCAGCCCCAGCAGGATGCGGATAATCGTGGTCTTGCCCACCCCGTTTCGCCCCAGCAGGCCATAAATACAGCCGGAGGGCACCCGTAGGTTGACGCCGTCCAGCACGCATCGGCCCTCATAATATTTGACCAGGTTTTCGATCTCTACCGCTGCGCTATTCATGATTGTCTTCCTTACTCAAGTTAATTTGAATCGGTCGAGCATCTCGTCAAACCAGTCGAGCAAGCTGCGTTTGTCGATCTGCATATGCACAGCATCGACAATGAGCCGTTCCATCTGCCGGCTGAGGATTTTTTTGCGGACCAGCCGGCTCAGGCTGCTGTCAATCTCGGCTACGAAGGTCCCCGCTCCCGACCGGGTTACCAAAATACCCTCTCGCTCCAACTGCCGGTAGGCCTTGGCGATGGTATTGGGATTGATGACCAACTGATTGGCCAATTGCCGCACCGTGGGCAGCTTCTCGTCTTTGCGGAGCTGGCCCAAGGCGATGTCGCGCTTTATCTGGTCGATTATCTGCTGATAAACCGGCCGGTCGGAGGCGTTGTCGATGATAATTTGCATAATTTTATATCTAATACTTGTACTATTACCACTAATACAATATACACCCAATTTCCCCCCTGTCAAATCAATTGGGATTCGTTCCGGGCGAAATTTGATCTTTTGAGATTCCTAACTCAATTTTTCAAAGGTAGTTATAATTTTTTGGAAAAATTGGCTGGCGTGGTTATTTAAGTAAAATCATCCCTGGAAATTGGCGTACTTACATTTCCCCCATCTCGGCTGGCCGGGCTGCCGCCGGGGGGTGTCTTACTCTTCGCTGAGCAGTTTGTATTCGATGCTGTCCACCAGCGCCTGCCATGAGGCGTCGATGATGTTCTCCGACACGCCGATAGTACCCCAATGCCGCTGCTGGTCCCGCGACTGGATCACCACGCGGACCCTGGCGGCGGTCGCCTCGCGGGGATTGACCACCCGCACGCGATAATCCACCAACTGCATCTGCTTCACCGCCGGGTAGTGCGGCTCCAGCGCCTTGCGGACCGCGGTATCGAGGGCATTTACCGGGCCGTCACCTTCGGCGACATGATGCTCCACCTTACCGCCCACGATTATCTTGACCGTCGCTTCGCTTATCGGCAGGCCCGTCTGGGTCTTGAAAATCACCGTCCGATAGTGGTCCAGCTCAAAAAACTTGTGATACCGGTCCAGAAACCGCCGCACAATCAGATCGAAACTCCCGTCGGCGGTCTCGAACTGATAACCCTGGTTTTCCAGGTCCTGCACGTGTTTGAGGATTTTCCTCACCAGAGTCTTGTCTTTGAGCAGGGCGAGTTTCTCGCTCTTAGCCAGCAGGTTGGAGGCCCCGGACAGCTCACTGACGATGATTCTGCGCGTGTTGCCGACCGACTCCGGATCCACGTGCTCATAGCAACTGGTGCTTTTCTGGATGGCATGCACGTGGATGCCTGCTTTATGGGCGAAGCTGGAGGCGCCCACATAGGGCTGATTGAGCGGCAGATTCAGGTTCGCCTGTTCGTAGATGTAGCGTGAGGTCTCGGTTAATTTGCACAGATTCTCACCCGCCGAGCAGCGCAGCCCCATCTTCAGGACCAAGTTGGGGATAATCGTGCACAAATCGGCATTGCCGCTGCGCTCTCCGAATCCGTTAATGGTGCCCTGCACCTGGCTCGCGCCGCTCCGCACCGCCGCCAGCGTATTAGCCACCGCCAGCCCGGCGTCGTTATGGGTATGGATAGCCAGCGGCACATTAATCTGTCCCACTACCTCACGGACAATCTGCTCGACCTGCGGCTCCAGGCAGCCGCCGTTGGTATCACACAGCACCAATCGGCTCGCCCCCGCTTCCGCCGCCGCCGCCAGCACCTTCATCGCATACTGCGGATTATCCTTATAGCCGTCGAAGAAGTGCTCCGCGTCGAAAAACACCTCGGCGCCCTTACGTTTGATATATCGGACCGACTCAGCCACCATCCGCAGATTCTCTTCCAGGCTAACTTCCAGCACCCGCTTGACCTGCATATCCCAGCTTTTAGCCACCAGGGTGATTACCGGCGCCTGCGATTTTCGCAGCGCTTCCAGCCCCTCGTCATCGGCGGCGCTGCTGCCCTTGCGGCAGGTCATGCCGAAAGCCGCGATCTTACTGCGGCCCAGTTTGTGTTTGCGGATCTCCTGGAAAAAAAGCTCGTCCTTGGCGTTACTTAAGGGGTACCCACCTTCGATGTAATCCACCCCCAGCTCGCTGAGCTTAAGGGCGATTTGCACCTTATCATCCAGGGAAAAGGCTACCCCCTCCGCCTGCGCTCCATCCCGCAGCGTCGTATCATAGATTTCGATCATTGGGCTTTTCGTCTTGTCGGTTTTGGTATCCATGTTCCTGCTTTTTTCCCTTGGTTCCCGTAAAATTCACCGGTTTGACAGTATAATGCATAATCCTTTAATTATCCACAACTATACCCCTTTTGCAATCGTCTATCAGCGATTGATAAAGCTGCACTAATTCGCGGGCGTGTCTGGCCATCCCTACCTGCTGCCAGAGTTTATTCGCCTCGATAGCCTGGCACATCCGCTGCTGCTCTTTACGGTCGCAAACTCGCAGCAGCGCCGCCGCCAGCTCATCCACATTGTCGCATTGGTCAACGATACAGCCATACCTGCCCTGGCCCAGGAATTCCGCCGCCCCGTTGTACCTGGTGGTTATAGCGGGCTTGCCCGCCGCTAATCCTTCCAGCACTACCCGCGAGCAGGCGTCATTGTAGGTGGGCAGGACCACCGCGTCGCACATATTCAGCAGGGCTGACATCTCTTGTGTATGCCCCATGAACAGCACCCGCTGCTCCAGTCCCAGCCGCTGTGCCTGCCGCCAGTATCTCGCCCAGGCGCCGCCGACCACCATAATCCGAAAATCCCGCTGAAAATCCTGCCGCTGTTTCATAGCCGCTCCTGCCGCTCTAATCAGCCAGCCCAGGCCTTTGAGCCGCAGGTTCTCCGCCGCGAATAAAAACCATGCCAAGTCACCCTGCCGGTCGTACAAACTCCGCAGTTTCCTGCCCTGCTGCCGGGCCGACTCGCTCCGCAGCGGCTCCACCTGAATCCCGCTGCGGACCACCCGCAGTCGATTATCATCCAGGGCGTAATCCGCCCGGAACTGCTCCGCTACATAATCGCTCAAGGCTGCCACCACCGGCCCAGCGGATGCGGTGCATATCCGCTTTTCGCTATCAATGTGAGCCTTGCGGGACAGATTCCAACCCGAGGTCGCTCGTTTTAGTCCTTTGATTACCGCATTGCCGTATGAGAGACCATGCCTTCTGCTGCTGTGCCTGATGCTGCCGCCCCGCGGTTGATAGACATCCGCCGGCATTATCGGCGTCATACTGTGGACGATATCGTAATTCGTCTGACGTAGATGACGAGCCAGCTCACGCTGGAAGTTTCGCCAGCGATGGACTCGGCTGACGCCGCCTGCCGGTATCTCCTTTAGCGAAAAGACGGGGGTGCTGCTGCCGTCAAACTGAATGCTTCCTGCCAGCAGTGTAACCTCATGGCCCAATTCCGTCAGGGCCTCGGCCAGTTCCCAGGTGGACCTTTCGGCACCGCCCCGCCGGGCACTGAATTTTTCCACTACCAGGGCTATCTTCATGGCCGCTCCGACTGTTGTTTCTTCCGGTCATGGCGGGCTATCCGCTGAGCCTTACGCCATACCGCCCTCGCCAGCGTTCTGTCCGCGTCCGGTAAATCCGTTATCCGGGCATACTCCCGTAAAAAACGCAGCATATCCGCTCGACTAAAAAATGCCCGACCAGAATAATAAAGCTGGGCCAGGTCCTTTATCTGCCAGCGTCGCCGGCGGAATTTCGGCTCAAACACCCGCTGCAAATCAATCAGACACAATCTCTCCTGGCCCGCCTCGCTTTTACAAAGAAAAATATGCGACAGATACAAATCCCGATGACAAAACCCTTCCCGGTGCAGCCGGCCGACCAGTTCCGCCAGCTTACCGATTAATTCCTTTTTGTTTGCCGGCATAGCGTAGGAGTTTTTCTTCTCCTGCCATTGGGGCAGGAGTCTTTCCAGCGCCTCCGCCTGGGGCAGCTCCTGTAGTATTACGAAGCTGCGCCCCCTGCCCGGTGCGGCTGGTTCCTGCCCGTAGCTTATCGGCCGGGCCGTCGCCACGCCTCTTTCCGCCAGCGCCATCGCCGACGCGAAATCATTTACCCCCGCTGCCGCGCCGCGGCTGGGATTAAAAAAACTTTTTATCACCTCGCCCAACGGGGCCGGGCCAAAGCGTTTAAGATATACCGTAATTTTCCTTCCGTCATCAGCGGTTAAGTCCAGTTTTATCCTTTCCCGCTGCTTCAATCCCGGCTTTCGCAGTTGCGCGCCTTTTTGACAGGCAAAAACCTCCTCCAAACCAGCCAGCCGCTCCCGCACGAGGATATCTTTGAAATCTTTATGAACCAATCCGCAGCCGTCGGACGAGGGCACATAATCCTCGGCAAACGGCTGATAATAGCCGGCTTGGCGGGAACAGCTATTTCGGCCTGCAACTTGGCCCGCCAGTAATTCACCGGCTGCGCGATACACCTGCTGCACCGTAATCGACTCCAGACAGCGGTGATCCTGCCGGCACGTTTCCTGCTGACAGGGCCTGCAGTCCACCTCGTTTCGCAGCCGAATCTCTTGCGCGTAGCCGGTCGCCGTCCAGCGGGGGTCCGTCGGCCCAAAAATCGTTACCAGTTTTACCCCGAAGGCCGCCGCGATATGGCACGGCCCGGTATCGTTACTTACCATCAAGCTGCTCCGCCGGTCCAGCTCTTTCAGTCCTGCCAGCTCCAGCCCCGCCTCCAGCAGGTTAAACGTTTTGCCGTCCGTTCGCGTCTGAATCGCCTCGGCTATTGACCGCTCCCGCTCGTTGGGCGCGCAGGATATCACTACCTTATATCCGTCTGCCATAAATCTTTCCGCCAGTTCCGCGAACCGCACTGCCGGCCACCATTTGCTCGGCCCATACCCTCCGCCCGGCACCAGGATGATTATTTTATCGCCTGGTGTTATCCCCCACCGTGTCAAAAGCTCGTCCACCCGCCGACTGTCCTGCTCGCTGGTGAATAGTTCCAGTCGCTCCTGCAACTCGCCCGCCCCGCCCCCCAGGATGGCCGCCGCCTTATCGACCAGCCAGCCGTAGTAATAAATCATGGATATAGGTGCTATTCGCCCGTCCAGCCGAAACAATTCCACCGGCTCCGTTAACAGCCCGCCGCGTCCGTCACGATTATACCCGATTATCTTTTTAATTCCTGCCAGACGCGTCCAAAGGGCCGAGCGAAATGAATTAGCCAGCAGTATCGCGGCGTCGAATTTATAGCGCCGCAATTGGCGGGCTATCGAAATGGCGGATTCCTGATCCTTAGCGACTGTCACCCACTGATCGCACCAGGGATTGCCCTCCAGCACCTGCTGCACCGCCGCGGCGGCCAGGAAGGTGATATAATCCCCCGGCAGCTTCGCCCGCAATAGTCGCAGTGCCGGCGTCGATAAAATCGCATCCCCCATCGGCTGGGGCAGCACTACCAGGATATTTTTCGCCTGCTCTTCGATTTTTCCGCACCTTATTATTACCGCCGCTTAACGGTTGAATTTATTCATCCGTTTGTTTTACCCTATCGCTTTAGCTGCTGCTGCCGGCTAACTCTTGTGCATCATCAAAAACGTGAGGGCCATAGTTTGAAAAACCAACCCCGCCAGCAGGAAGATTTGCGCCGCCTGGGCGTCGGCATTCGGCCCGCTATTTTTCCAGAACGCCAGCACCAGACACAGAATCACCACCATCTGCATTATCGCCGCCATCAGTTTAAAGCCGGAAAAATCCTCGCCTAATTTTTTCTCCTGATTGAGTTTCCGCAGCTCTCGCAGGATTTCTTTCATCACCGGCGGCTCGGCGCCTCCACCTTCCAGCTCCTTTTCTTTTACCGGCTGAGCCTCTGTCACCTCTTCCACTGCCGGCTCGGGAAATGCCTCTCTCTTAGTTTCGGTAATGGTTAGCCTGCTGCTCTCCTGTCCTGATGCCGACTCCCTGGACGGCATTTGTTCAGCGATCTGCGTCTGCGTTTGCTGTTCCGGCGGCGGCGGGATTTGCTCCTCCTGCTGCTGTGGCGGTAATATTTCCTCTATCGGCTGGTTTTGTTCGGCGGTTTTTTCAACTACCTCTTCTACCACTGCTTGCCGCTGCGTTTTTTTCTCCTCGTCGAGCGCGGTCCGGCGTAGGATCAAATTAGCCGCTTCCTGCAGGTTAACCGCCTGGAAATCCGGCTGCTGTCCGCCCCGTTGTACCAGGGGTGAGCCGCGATGTTCCAGCAGCACCGTCCGGCAGCCTGCCGCTCGGCCCATGGCGATATCCCGATCGTCGTCTCCCACCACCCAGCTTCGGCCCAGATCAATATCCAACTCTTCCGCTGCCTTGTACAGCATTCCCGGCTGGGGTTTGCGCAGCTCGCTTTCCTGGCGGTATTTCTCGATCACTGCCTCCGGGTGGTACGGACAATAGTATATCTTATCCAGGTAAGCCCCCTCCTGGGCCAGCAGCATTCTCAGGTGGTCGTGAATCTCCGCCAGTTTTTTTTCCGTGATAATCCCCCGCGCCACCCCCGACTGGTTGGTTACCATGACCAGCTTGAAATTGCGGTCCTTCAGCAGTCGCAGGGCCGCCGCCGCCCGCGGCTGGAGCTGTACCTGGCTCTCATCCGTCAGGAAATCGTAATGCTCGATCAGCGTGCCGTCGCGATCCAGAAATACTGCTCGATTACCCATCTGTCCTCACCCGTTAGCCGGTTGATTGCCGTACTGCTTCAACACTTGCTCGATAATGTTAGTCGTACTGAATCCTTTTACCAGCGGCATCAGTACCACCTGTCCGCCGCGTGCCTCGACTGATTCCTGCCCTACCACCTTACCCTGCCAATCGGACCCTTTAACGAGCACATCCGGCCCAATCAGTTCGATCAACGGCAGCGGATCCGGCTCATCGAAAATTACCACGTAATCTACCGCTTCCAGGGCCGACAGCAGCACCGCCCGCTCCTGCTCGCTGAGTATCGGTCGGCCCGGCCCTTTCAACTGCCGCACGGACCGGTCGCTGTTGATCGCTACCACCAGGACATCGCCCTGCTCCTTGGCGAAACTCAGCAGGTTGATATGACCCGGATGCAGGATATCGAAGCAGCCGTTGGTGAATACAATCTTCAGTTTCTGCCGGCGATGCCACTGTAATTCCTTCAACAATCCGTCTCGGCTGCGGAGTTTACTCGTCTTGACCCCGTGCTGCCGGGCCAGTTCCATCAGGATTTCTTCTCTGCTGATCCCGACGCAGCCGAACCTTTCAACCTCCAGCCCCCCTGCCACGTTAGCCAGCCAGACGATTTCGCTGATGGTCGGCTCCACCACCTTATTATATCTGCCCCCCGCCAGCAGCCCCAGCATTGCCAGCACCATATCCCCCGCCCCGGTCACATCATAGACGCTTCGCGGCCGGGTCGGCACCAGTTCATCTTTGCCGTCTTTACCTTGATATACATACGCCCCCTGCTTATCCAGGGTGACGACCACGTTTTCGATATCGTATTTTTTACTGATTGTCTCTGCTGCCGCCTGCCAGCTTTGGGGTCCGTCCACCACCCGGCCGCTCGCCAGGGCCAGCTCACTGCGATTGGGTTTTACTATCCAGGCCCCCTTATATCGGCTGTAGTCATTGGTCCGGGCGGGATCCACGATAACCTTCTTGTTCTGCTGCTTAGCCTGGCTTATCACCTGCCGGCAGAAATCCCCGCCCAGCACCCCTTTATTGTAATCCGCCAGACACACCACGTCGCACCATTTAATCAGCTCCCCCAGCCGGGTTTGTAATTGCTTTTGCACCTGTTCGGTTATCTCGCCGTTATTTTCCTCATCGATCCGCAATAGCTGCTGACGATGCCGATGCTGGGCCAGCCCGACCACCCGCTGTTTGCTCGTCGTTGGTCGGTCTGACGTTACGACCAGCCCATCTACATTCACCCGCCCTGTCTGGCGGAGCATCTGCTGTATTCGCCTGCCGTTTTCATCGTCACCGATAATCCCCAAGCAGGCGGTTTCCGCCTCCAGCGCCGCCAGGTCCACCACTACCGAGCCTGCCCCGCCCGGCCGAGCCTCGCGCTCGGTTACGTTCATCACCAGTACCGGCGCCTCCGGCGAAATGCGATCCGTATTGCCGTACAGGTAATTATCCAGCATGAAATCGCCCACCACCAGCACCTTGGGTGCGCCTACCGCCCGGAAAATATCGATTAATCTTTCATACATAAATTTTATTCGCCTGTCACGCCGCCGGTTTCGCCAGCCATCACCTTATCTATCATTATTAATAATTCCTGCCCGCCCTCTTCCAGCGTAGTTTCAATTTTAAGCCAGTATAAACCTTCAACCGCGCTCACCCCGTTTATTTCCTTGAGTTTGACCCAATCCTTCTGCGTAGTGACCAGCCAGGCGCCCGCTTTGCCCCCCTGCCGCAGCTTCGCCAGCGATACCAGGTCGTTTTTGGTATAGTTATGGTGATCGTCATAAAACTTTTGACCGACCACATTAGCGCCCAGGCTCCTCAACAGCTCCACCAACGACTGGGGATTACCTATCCCGCCAAACGCCACCACATCTCGGCCCGCCAGCTCACCCAGCTCAACTTCACCGCCTTTAGCGGCATATAATCCTCTCGGCTGAACCGTGCTGCCCAGTATTACTTTTTTTTCTGCCGCACCTGCCGCCGTTTCTGCCGCCGACAAAACCGCCCGCACCTGCTGTTTTACTTGCTCTCGTTCACCTTCACCGACCATATCACCGCGGCTCAGGACTACGGCTTCCGCCCGCCAAAGCTGGTTTATCGATTCCCGCAGCAGCCCTCGCGGTAAAATCCAGCCGTACCCGAACGGGCACAGGCAATCAATCAAGATGATATCCAGGTTCCGCTTTAGCCGGCGGTGCTGGAACCCATCATCCAGTATTATAACCTCCGCCCCGTATTCTTCGATTGCCCGCCGACCGCCGCGTACACGGTCCGCATCGACGATGATCACCGCCTGCGGCAGCTCTTCGCGGAGCAGCTTTACCTCATCGTTATCCGCGGTACCGGCTGCCTTGGCTTTATAGCCTCTACTGACGACCGCTGTCTTGTACTCGCACCCCGCCAGGTATTTGGCCAGCCAGATTACCAGCGGCGTCTTGCCCGTACCGCCGGCGGTGATATTACCCACCGAGATAACCGGTACTGATAGCTTCACGCTGCCCAGCCAGCCGACATCGTACAGCCGATTCCGCAGGCGGACAATCCCGCCGTAAACCACCGCCGCCGCCGCCAGCGCCGCCCGCAGTAGCGCCGCCGCCGGCCCCTGGGCCTGGCCGCTGATTATCGTTCTGCTCCACATATTTTTCGGACGGGAAAAATAATTTTATAACTCGACTATGGACGATATTTGGTCGCCTGGGGTCCATAGTTTACATCTTAGCGATAATCGCGTCCGCCATTGCCTGCGTCCCGACCGCCTGGGGATCATCGCGGTGTGGTTTCATATCGTAAGTAACATATTTACCTTCCGCGATCACCGCCGCCACCGCCTTTTCCAGCTTATCCGCTTCCTTGCGCAGCTCCAGGTGTCGCAGCATCAGTACCGCCGAAAATATCAGGGCCGTGGGGTTGACCTTGTCCTGCCCTTTATATTTCGGGGCGCTGCCGTGCGTCGCCTCGAAAACCGCCTTATTATCTCCGATATTCGCACCCGGCGCCACGCCCAGCCCGCCCACCAGCCCGGCGCACAGATCGCTGATAATATCGCCGTACAGGTTCGGCAGTACGATAACATCGTAAAGCTCCGGCTTCTGCACCAGTTGCATGCACATATTATCCACGATACGGTCTTCGAACTCGATATCGGGATTTTCCTTAGCCACTTCCCTGCTGACCTCCAGCCATAGGCCGTCGGTATATTTCATAATATTTGCCTTATGCACGCTGGTCACCTTTTTTCTGCCGTTTTTGCGGGCGTAATCGAAGGCAAACTGCACGATTTTTCTCGTGCCGGTCACTGAGATCGGCTTAATGCTGATCCCGGAATCGCTGCTAATCTGCCGTTTGCTTTTGCTGTTGATCCACTGAATCAGTTCCGCCGCCAGGTCGCTGCCCTTGGCGAACTCGATCCCTGCGTAGAGGTCTTCGGTATTTTCCCGGACAATCACCAGGTCGATATTCTCGTATCGGCTGCGGACCCCAACGTAGCTTTTACAGGGTCTAAGACACGCATATAGATTGAAATGCTGCCGCAGATGCACATTAATACTGCGAAATCCCGTCCCCACCGGCGTGGTTATCGGGGCCTTCAGCGTTACCTCACTCGCCTCGATTGACTTTACTGTCCGCTCCGGCAGGGGTGTTCCTTCCCGATCCATCACATCCTGGCCTGCCTCCTGGACATCCCATTCGATCGGCGCCCCGGTCGCTTCGACGCACCGGCGGGTCGCCTGGGCTATCTCCGGTCCGATCCCGTCGCCGGTAATCAACGTAACCTTATGCAATTCAAGCACTTCCTTTCATTTAGACCATTATCCTGCCCCCTTTTCCAGCTTATATTAAGACCAGTATAGATACGCTATTTCCCCCTTTATGTCAATCAAATACCATGTGCCTATGTCTCGCCGCCGAAAGTGGTTAGGGCGTTTTTCCCAACCTGATCCCCCTGCTCATCGAAAAATCAGTTCCCCACATCGGCTTTCGGCTTTGCGGGATAAAAAGTAATTCTTGTCCGACTACATTTTAAACTTTTAACTGTAACTTTCTCGCCTTGCTGTGCACTTGGCACAGCAGGTAACTTTACCCTTTTAACTTTTAACTTTTAACTTTTTCAAAAAGTTTAGCGTAGTGTTCTGATTGCATAAATATCCCGCCGCTCTTCGCGTAGAAATCCTCCGTCAATTCGAATACGCCGTTTTTGGTGAGGGTCCAGGCTGCCCCGGCGCAGGGATGGTAGCTTTTCATCTTTTCCCAGTTGGCGTAGTTCTGATGGCCGTTCGACTCCAATAGTCCCATCCCCAGTCCGGGAAACGCCGCGATCCTGGCCGCCACATTTTTATTCCAATCGACCAGGATAGGATTAACCGTCAGGTCCGCGCAGAAACAGGGTACATTTTTCGCGTGTGCGGTTTTTACTATCTTGAGGGTCATACTCAGCGTCTTGGCTATCGCCTTTATGGCTATCGCTCCGTATCCCATCTGTATTCTTTTTTCCGCGTCTTCGCTGGTATGGGCGCTCTCATCCGCGGCGATGCGGACCGGCAGGTCACCCACCTCGACCTCGTATTCTTCGGGGAACGGCTCTTCCAGGATGGCAATCTGGTCCAGGGCTCCGATCTTTCCCGCGTGGTCTAACAGCCTTTTCAGCGTCTCTTTGCTTTCGTATCTGCCGTTGGCGTCGAAGTAGTAGGGAATCCTGCCGTTTTTAGTATAAGGCACCTCTTTGCCGCCGATGGCTTGATGGATTTCAGTTATCCTTTTTTTATCCTTCTCCAGCATTTCCTCCTGGCTGCCCGGCTGACCGATTTTTATCTTCAGCAGGAAATATCCGTCTTGCACCGCCTTTTTTATCTCATTGATTGGTATAGCGTACGCCATTAGCGGAATACTGGCCACTTTATCGTGCTTGTGTGCCAGTGCCTCTCGGTAAGCCGCCGGAATCATTTCATCGAAGCTGGCTAAGCCGTTTTCTTTGGCATAGATCAGCCAGGCCGCGTTATCCACCGCCACCAGGGCGTTCAGGGCGAAGGTTTTTCGCAGGTTTTTATTTTGGGTGATTTTTTTGCCGTATTCATAGACCTCCGGCAGAAGTTCTTCCAATAGTTCAATCGGGTCGCGAAAGGTTATCCCTTTGGTCTTTTGCAGGGCGTATTCCAGCAGGGTGTACATCATCGCGTCGCTCGCCGGCGGGGAATATGCGGCGAACACCCCCGCATCGGACCATAACACATTTTGGGTGGCGATTCCTATTTCTTTTATGCCGCCGGCGCTTTCCAGTTGTGCCGCCGTCTGCCAGCCTTCGCTTAAGTATCCCCCTTTGAAGCCGAACGGCCGGATCAACGGCTCTCTTTCGAAATTCGACTCGACCGCTTTAATGCGAATAGTTTTTAAGCCCATCGGTTCCTCTCCATTTAACCAACTCGCACAGATTTTTACCGCCGCTCCTCCCGCCGCCTGCCGCTTCCCGTCGCTATGGACAAACGGTATAATTGCCGGATGAATTCCGCCCGCCAAGCCCAACCTATTTCTTCACTTCTGCTGCTTCGGCATTTTTGTCCAGCATTCCCCTGAGCATTGTGCCCATCAGGGCGTCACTGACGCTTGCTGAGCCGCCGACCATCACGTCGGGTGTAACTCGGATATTATTCTCCGCCACCAGTTTCATAATCTCGATCAGGGCCGCGTTATTCTGGCCGATACTCCCGGAGAGCAGTTTATACGCCTGCGACTTGGCATCGGCAATCAGCTTCACCTGCGCCGCCTCCGCTTCCGCCTCGATAATTACCTTCTTTTTTTCTTCTTCGGCGACCTTTACCCCGTACGCCGCGGTGGCGAGCCGTTTTTCCTCTTCGGCTTCCTGCGTGGTTTTTGTCAGCGCTTTTTGTTTCTCGGCGGCGCGCTGCTGCTCCTCGAATGTCTTCTGCTGCTGCAGGGCAATTTCCCGGTCGGTCTGCGTTTTCAACAATGCTCCGAGTGTCTGTTCATTGCCCACATCGCCGATACGCACCGCCAGCAGGGTTACGCCATACTTCGCCAGCTCCTCTTTCAAGAGGGCGTTGCTCTGGGTTTCCTGCAGGGAGCGTTGCTGCACATAATCCAGCGCCTTTACCTTTTCCGCGTTGTTTCGGAATATCGCCCGCACCGACGGCGTAACCAGCTTGGACAGTACCATAGCGTCATCGCCGACCGTCGCCACCACCCGCGGGGCATTATCCCGATCTATCTGATAGGTTACGCGAATATCCACCGGAAAGGTAAAGCCGTCGATGCTGCGAACGGTCATCGGGCTTACCGCCTCGGCGGTTACCGGCTTATCCTTTTCCGGCGTATAGCTTATCGTTACCTGGCGGGTATCGATCATGGTAACTTCGTAGGCCAGGGTATGCAGATAGTACTGTCCTTCGCCCAGCGGTTTTTTCCAGACGCCGCGCTGGCCGACCTCCACGAGCCGGTCCTGGGTTTGAACTCGTTCCCCGACATTGCTTTTAACGACCGCCACGGTGCCGACCAGGACGTTGGTTACCGGCACATTGGTAATAGTGAACAGCCGAGGATTGAGCCGATATTTGCCGGGTTTGAGCACGGTAAGTTGCGGCCCCTTAAAACCCTTGCCCTCGCCGAGGAAATATTCGGCGTTGAGCATCTTGTCCGGCTCGGCCCATTCGGGGGCATAAATCGTATCGGGCGGCAGGCTGCGGCCGTCGGCTGCCTGTATCAGACCGACCTGTCCATCGGGGATTTCGACGACTTGAATTTTGGTTATGGTATATTGCCACGGCCAATAGAAGAAATGCCACCCGGGCGCCAGCACCTGGGCCTGGATGCCGTTTTCGCCGTTGACGGAGATGATTCTGCCTTCCGCCAGCGCCCCGCCGCCGAATTTCTTTTCCACTATGCCGACTTCATTGCCGCCGATATTGGTCACCGTTACCAGGATCGCCGCCAGTAACAGAATGATGGCCAATATGGTGAGCATTACCGAACGACGCAATTGACCGCCCATCACGGACCCTGCTGGGTATTCCCTATCCATATCAGAACCTCCTTAAAATTAGATTGTTCTTTATACTGCTCTCTGCTCTGGTCTTTCCCATATAACACGGGAGCTTTCGACGCCGCTGCATCAATGAAGCCTTATTTTCAATAAAATACCGAATTTGTCATTAAATTTTTTCAATATTTCCTCTCTGCCGCTCTAAAAAACGGTTTCGCAGCTCTCTGGCCTGCCGTTATTGCCTGGCGGTGAAAGAATTTCTCGCCTTGCCTTCTTATCCGGCAAAACGACCCCAGCGTCCCCGGAACTCGGTGCATCCCGCCGTAAAACCCCATCCTTTTGCCCTATTTCCCGGACGCTAAGGCAAATTTTATCATTTTCGCCTTGACAAAATATAATTTGGTGTTATAGTTATATATAACAGTATTACAAAAGGAGCCTGACCATTTTTATCCGAATCGAACCATCTTCTTCCGTGCCGATTTACCGGCAGATTATCGACCAGATAAAGTACCAGGTCGCTACCGGCGCGATTAAGGAGGGCGACAAGGTCCCCAGCGTCCGGGAGTTAGCCGCCTACCTGGCGGTCAATCAAAACACCATTCTCAAAGTCTATAACCAGTTATGCCGGGACAATGTGCTCCGGATCGAGCGTGGCGACGGTACTTATGTTTCTTCCAACAAGCAGGCCATTCCCGTAGCGGAGCGGAAAAAGGCGGTTGCCGGTCTCCTGCGGGAGGCCGCCGTCCAGGCCGTTCAGCTCGACGTCTCGCTGGACCAGGCTCAGCAACTGCTGGAAAAGGAATATCAGGCTATTCTCTCAGCCAGGAAAAAAACGGAGTAAGTCACTATGAGCGAAAACGCGATTGAAATCGAAGGGCTGAAATTCAGCTATGGCCGAAACGAGGTTTTAAAAGGCCTGGATTTACTGGTGCCCCGGGGTTCTATTTTCGGCTTTTTGGGCCGCAACGGTGCCGGCAAAACCACCGCCATCAAGCTGCTGCTCGGCCTGTTGCAGCCGCACGCCGGCTCCTGCCGCATCGAAGGGATTGACTCGCAAAAAGACGCCCTCGCCGTCCGGCGGATCATCGGCTACATGGCGGAAGACCAGCAGATGTACGGCTGGATGCGGATTGAGCAGATTGTCAAATGGGTCGCGAGTTTCTACCCCGGCTGGGACGATAAATTCACCAATCAACTGCTGGACATGCTGGAGCTGCCCCGCCGCCAAAAAGTCAAGACCCTCTCCAAGGGCCAGAACAGCCGCTTAGCCCTGCTCCTGGCCCTGGGTCATCGCCCCAAAGTGGTCATTCTGGACGACCCGACGCTGGGCCTTGACCCGATCGCCCGAAAGGACTTCCTCCGTCATGTAATCGACCTCTTGCAAACCAACGGCGTAACGGTCTTCTTCTCCAGTCATCTGTTATACGAGATCGAGCCGGTCGCCGATCATGTCGCGATTCTGGACGGGGGAAAAATCGTCAAGCAGGGCGAAACCTTCCAACTGCGTGAAAGCGTCAAAAAGATTGTGCTGTCTGCCTCCGAGACCATCGACTTCAGCAAAATCACCGGCCTGCTCGACGTCGCCCGTTACGGCGACCGTGTAGCCCTTACCATTGAAGATTGTGACGCGTCGAAGATAGACGCCTTGAAAAATTCCTCTGGTGATTTCGCCCGGGAAATCAGGCTCAATCTCGATGAAATTTTCGAGGCTTATGTTATCGGCAACCGGGGAAAGGTGGCCGACGTATGTTAAAACCATTACTCTGGAAGGAATGGCACGAACAACGCTGGAAGCTGGCCTTCGGCACCGTCATGCTGGTCTTTTTCACCGGTTCTTTACTGGCCGCCCGTGTTTCCAGCGATAAAGAAATTATTGTGGCGGTAATGATTCTGGGCAGCCTGATCCTCTCTTTGTATAGCGCCATGGGAGTTTTCGCCCCGGAAACAACCAATCAAACCAGGACGTTTCTTGCCGCCAAGCCCGTTGCCCCCTGGAAGATCTTTTTCAGTAAGTGGCTCTTCGGCTGGTTGAATTTTGCCGTACCCATACTGATATGCAGTTTGGTCCTGGCGGTAATGGTTCTAGCCCATCCGGAGGAAGAACTTTTCGAATTGGAATTCTTGGCGAGAGTCCTCATTTCTGGAATAGGTCTGGGAACCATGTTTTACAGCATGACTTGTTGTCTCGCCCCACGCAAAAGCGGTGAAGCGATGGTTGGTTTCGTCGGTCTGATCATTTTTGTGATATTTTTTGCCCATATGTTTATCATGATATTCACCTTTATCGATGTTGCTCGTCATCACGAAACCACCTGGAACCTCGGAGAAGTGCTTTCTTTTATCAACCCGGTTTTTTGGATTCATTTGATGAAACCGGTATCTAATTATTCCCCCAACAGCGTATTTCTATTATTTATCGAACAGGGGATCTTATTTATGGTCGTTATTTTAGTCGGCCTGCGCAAATGGCAAAGGAGTTCCTGATTTATGAAACTGCTCTGGAAAGAATGGCGGCAGCAGAGAGGGCTGTTTCTGGGAGGTTGCCTCGCCGGGATTAGTTTTCCTTTTTTGGAGTGTCTCCTAAATTGGCGGGCCGGCCGCCAATTTCATACCGATATGGGCAGCGCCATTGTCATGGTTGCCGGGCCTTTTTTTGCCCTCATCCTGGCCGTTGCCGCCACCCAGCATGACGTTAAAAAGGGTTTGGACAATTTCTGGCCCAGCCGGCCCATCCCAGTCTGGCGCTTATTCGCCGCCAAATTCTTCGTTGGCGCCGCGGTTTTACTAGTAAGCTTCCTCTTCGTCATGAGCCTGGATTTGGCCACCGCCTTCCTCCATTACCATCAACTTGAACAAACCGCCTGGGCAGGTTTTTGTTATACTTATCCCATCGCCTTGTTCCTCTTTGCCGCTACCATCTTTATCCTCGTCCTTTTAAGAGATGCCGCCAAAACCGTTTTACTGGCCATCTGGCTGGGACTATTGATTTACTGCCTGCCCTTGCTGCTCGGCTCGCTGGATTGGATGAATATCTTTGTACAGATGAATGATGCTAGTTATAGCTCTTCGTTGCTTAAATATTTATTTTGGAAACTATCTCTTCCTGATTTATCAGTGGGTCAAACAACCATCAAGCGACCTGCTGATATTCCTTTTTCATATTATTTTATAGACTGGTTAAAAGAAATCTGGCTGATAATTTCTTCACCCGATTATTTACAGTATTTACGCTTCCTGGGTATGTTCCTGGCCGGCTCCATTGTCGGCGTCGTTCTAGCGGTAACCGCCTTTAAACGTAATTGGCGCTGGCAGCCCGGCCAGAAAACCATCGCCTGGACTCTGGGCCTTTCAGGAGCATTTATTTTCGGTGTGGCCATGACCCAGGTGGGACATAATCTTCCGCCGGTTCAAGAGTGGCAGAACAAAAAACTCGTCTCCCCCGCCGTCTTTGACTGGAGCTACATGCCCGCCAGTTTTCGCGAAGGCATACCCGAAGGACAATGGATAGCTGCGAACTATATGGCCTTTGGTAAATCTTCTGATGCGGTATGCCTCCAGAATGACCTGATGTTCCGGGTAAGTTGCGGTTTTCAGTGGGGCGAAAAAAAAAGAATTCCCAAATGGGATGATGAGGTAATCCGGCATTTTGTCCTTCAGATTTATCGGTTCCCTTATAAGGAAAATAATAAAGCGGACTCCGGGCCGGGGAATTTGCCGAATTTTGCTGTGGGGGCCATGAGGCTTTTCACCACCGAACCCTTGCCGCGTCATGATAACCAGCAGGCTTTCGGCTGTTTTACCAAAGATAACTATCTCTATATCGCCTATCGTCCCACCATCCGGGAAAATCCCCAGCACCGGCTTGATGTGAAAAATATGCCCATCTACTTCGCCACCGTTGACATCACCAATCCCGAAAATCCCGCCTTAATCGACAACTTGGAAATCACGCCAACCGAGAATTTCTGCCGCGGCTTCGTCCATTATGGTGACTATTGCTACATAAGTGACGGCGGTCAACTGGTAATCATCTCCGTCGCCCAGCCGGACCATCCCCAAATTGTCCGCCAAATCCGATATTCTTCCCCAGCCGCCACCTGTGGTGGTATAAATAATGAAAAAGATAATTACACCTTCGATTTGGGCAATAATCCCGCCTTTCCCAGCTTCCATTTCACCGTAGTCGGTAACCGCCTGCTTTTTTGTAGTAACTATACTAATGTCGCCCTTTTGGACCCGGCCCAGCCCACCAGCCCCGAAATCATTTTCAATGAATCATTAACCGGCCCGCAACCTTCCGAAAATGACAAAATCCGCGCCGTCGCCGCTCAGGACGACCATATCTTTATTTCCACCAACAACGGATTATTTAGTTACCAACTGACAAAACAGCCGGCCGGCAGATTCACCAGCCGCTTGGTCGGTAAAAGGCTCGCCACTCCCATCGAGAAATTAGCCGGTCGCCGCCCTTCCCAGTTACTCTTCTATCAAGGCTGCCTGGTCGAAGCCGCCGGGCCTTTTGGCGTGCTCGTCTATGATATCTCCGACCCTGCCCATCCCCGCCGAATCTACCATGCCGAGACGCCCAGCGCCGCTAATGACATCGGAATCTGGAATGGGCTGCTTTATATGGAGACTATCGGTTTTAAGGTGTACTTTTTTAATCTACCAGGAATGAATCAATAAAAGCATAACCTTCGGTTATCTCTGCCAGATTGCCCTAGCGTATCAGGGCGATGCTTGGGCGCCAGGTCGAAGGTAAAGGCCGCCGCCCGCCCCCTCCCGTAAGCATTCAGTACCATGGTACGATTTCTTAAATAGGTACTGATATTATTATGAAATATAAATTAGACATCCAAAAACAGCTAATGTCGTGATTGGTGCGTCTCCATTATTGGAGAAAATTTTCCGTAAGTATGCAAAGATCGCCTATCTCGACGCAGAAGTCGTGGTTCAGGTCGCAGCCATCAGCCCAGGGGTACCAGGGTTGCAGGGTGTGGTCGAAGCTGACCTGCACGTTATCGATATGCATTTGCATCTTCAGCCATTTGCTTGCCTCGGAGCTGACGGTAAAACGAATGCTGGTGCTATTGGAGATATAAGCGGAAATATCGATATCAGCCGAGCCGGCTGAGGAGGCGGCATCGTAGGTGACTAGGGTTGACCAGGTCGAGCCGCCGTCGCCGGAGACCTCCACATCCACGTATCCCGAACTAGAGGTACCTTCCACAAAGTAGTCAAAGGAAAGTGTTGCGTAAGTAGCACCAGCGGCGGCCAGGTTTACCTGCCGCGTCAGGCTGCAAATGGGCGGGTCCTTTATTTTGGCGTGGCCAACAAGCAGATTCCCTTCCGGCAGAACTCGCAGCAGGCCGTTCGCCGGGCCGTCACTTTCACCCTGTTCTGTCCAAATGCTGCTCCAGAGCCAGGTGCCGTCATTCCCATTGTAAGCGACGGCATTAAACTCGTCGCGGGCGGTAACGGCTAAATCGCAATGTTGCAGCCAACGCGACGACAACGTCGCGAAGTCAATGAGGTTAACGACATTATCGTTGTTGAAATCTGCCGTCAAATGATACCCCTGCAAATCGGAGAAATCGGTCTCTTTGAAATAAGTGGATAATCCCTCGCCGCGGGAAAGGCCCGTCAGGCCGTCTTGAGCTGCTATTTCCAGCAAGGTCAGGCGGATTTTCCCGCCCATAATTAGCTCGATCTGGAAGCTATTGGAATTAAAGGCGCCATACTCGGAAATGTCCTCGTAGGTTATCACTATTCGGTCGGGACATTGTTTCCAGGAAATAGTACCGCCGGCGGATGGGTCCAGATCGTCAAACAGAGCCGAAATCCGGGGGAAACTAAAGTGATCCGTCAGACTTTCTATGTGCTGGATATCCCCGGAGGTAAACGTAATATAGCCGTTGCTGCCGATGTAGAACGATTCATATAGCTCGCCAAAAAACTCTAACGGATGTTCACCCAGATGGATTTCGACATAATCATCGTCTCTTAAGGATACCACATTACCGCCTGCCGGGTCCACCGGGAATCCGTCTGCCTCATTGCAGTAAACGTTATATCCCTGGTATTCATTGGGTACAAAGACCAGCGACTTGCCGTTGAGATCATTGTCATTATCATTGAACAATTCCGTCAGGTAATCCGCTCCCTGGACTTCCATGGAAACCGGGATAACGATCTCCGGATAAGTTTCATCATTGGAGGCGACGATAATTTCACCCTGATAGTTTCCGGTGACTCTATTGCCGTCAAAGATTAAGGTTATAGTCATGGTCTGGCCCGGCGGGACCACACCCTTGTCCGGGATCAACTGCAGCCAGGGAGAGGAGGTGGGAATAGACTTTATCGCGTTATAGAGATTCAACCGCCCCTGAGAGACACATTGCCCCGGCAGCGTCTGATCTACGTTCTGCAACAGGGCGTCGATTACCTGCTGGTTATTCAACGAGGGTTTCACCGACAAGAGCAGGGAACAGGCTCCCGCAACATGCGGGGTCGCCATTGAGGTGCCGTTGAGGTATTGATATTGATTGGACGGTTTGCAACTGTAAATGGATGTGCCCGGCGCCCCCAGGTCAACCGATAGGGGGCCGTAGTTGGAAAAGCTGGATCGGTTATCGTAGCTGTCGGTGGCCATCACCGAGATGATGTTCTGGCAGTCATAACTGCAAGGATAGTGCGGATTGGTATCGTTATTGACACCATCATTACCGGCGGCGGCCACGAAAAGAACCCCGGCGGCCCCGGCGGCGCTTATGGTGTCTTTCAAGCTTTGATCATAGCTGCCGCCGCCCCACGAGTTGCTCAGCACCTTGGCGCCCATTATTACTGCGTATTGGATGCATTCAATAGCGTCCGCCGTGTAGCCCGATCCGCTCGAATTAAGAAACTTCAGGGCCATGATTCTGCTATTCCAGCATACCCCGACCACCCCTGTGCCATTATTACCCACCGCCCCGATTGTTCCCGCGCAATGGGTCCCGTGATAATGGTCATCCGTCGGGTTACTGTCGTTGTTGCAAAAATCATAGCCGTATATGTCATCTATATATCCGTTGCCGTCATCATCGATGCCCGCGGTTCCATGCAATTCCGCGTCATTGGTCCACATATTCGCAGCCAAATCCGGATGATTATAGTCAATCCCCGTATCGATTACCGCCACGATAATATCACGACTGCCGGTGGCGATATCCCAGGCTTCCGGGGCATCGATATCGGCATCATTGGTTCCGCCCGTCTGGCCGTAATTGTGCATGCCCCATAGATTATTATAGTAGGTATCGTTGGGAGTAACCGCCCAGGCCTGGACCTCGTAATTAGGCTGGGCATATAGAATTGATGCATCGGCGTTAAACAGCGGCAAGGCCTCTTCCACCGTCACGCCTGGGGGCAGCTTAATCAAGTTCAAGCCCGGCACCAGATGGTATTCTTTTTGGATAGTGCCGCCGCCTAAATTGTCCAGAACCATTTGTTTAGTCAGTCCACCCGTTCCGTCGCCGCTCACCTGCGGACTGTAACGCACCAGCAGTTCTCCCGCTTTATAATTACCACCTGCCGGGACGGTAAAATCCACCTTTTTATAATCAGCTTTCACTGCTGCGCCCAGACCAAAGCCCAAAACAACAGTGGAAGATGCGGAATCTATAGTCATGGAATCTGTCTGTCGGCTGGATAAATTGAAAATTAGACTGGAATCCCCTCCGGTGTTGCCAATGGTCAGGGTCCGGCTGACTATTTGTTCCTGGGGAACAATAACATTTATAGTGGTGGGATTGACCCAGATTTTGGGATGGCTGTAAACAACGAGTGCCGCCGAACGCACATGTTCAAAGGTGGTAGTGTTGTTAACAAAGATAATATCGTTGGTATAAGTACCCACGTCCTTGGCCGCCGCCTGGGCATTAGGCGATATGGTAACGTCAATGGTATTTCCTGTCGCTATTGAACCGCCCGCGGGTGAAACATCCAGCCAATCGGGGACAGTTGCCGACCAGTCAATTGCCGCCGGACCATTATTGGTCAAATGATAATACTGATGGGAAGGCACAAACGGCCCCCCCGGATGGCCTGAGAACATTACCTCCTCATCGGGACTAACTACCATATAATCAGGAATTCCGCTGCCGCTAACCGGCACTTCTAACACCGGCTCATCGGCATCGTCGCTGGTTATAATTATCGTGGTTTCATAATCTTTATAATCCGCCGGCTCAAAGACCACATCGAAACTAACCGATTCCAGAGCCTCGATAACCACCGGCCAGTCAGGATTATTTTCCAGGCGTAACCAGGGGAGAAAATCGACTATCAGTTGTCCTTCCCCATTATTACCTGAATTGCCCGTCCCGGCGGCAGAAGCGAAGTCGATAGAGACGTCATCCACAAACCAGTCGTCATACGCCCCGCTGGTGCCGGTACTACTGATCTGCAGTTTGAAGCCCGCATGATAAGCACCCGCCGGCAGAGCGATTACCCGCTGCACGAAATTTGTCATGTCCGTTCCCCCGCCCAACTGGCGATCCAGCTCCACCCATGTCGATCCGTTCCAATAACTGATTACCAAATCCTCGCCGGAATCTGGATGCTCCCCCCCGCCCGTCCGTTCATACCAATACGACACCTCCAAATCGCTTAAGCCGGATAGGTCCAGGACCGGCGTTTCTACCCCGTCGCCGCCGCTGGGATTGCCGTTAAGCCGCAACGAATAAGGCTCCGAAGGCTCATTAATGCCCACACTGTCTATCGTGGGCGCTCCCTTGGTTATGGTCCAGTTCGCCGGATCTAAAGTAGTCTCCGGAAACTCATCATAAAAACCAGGGAAATCCTTTGCCAGTGCCACTCCGCTTACCACCAGCTCCTGACGCGCACTGGTATTATAGATATGTACCGTTCGCCGACTCGTTGTGCCCACCACCACATCGCCAAACACCACACTATTGGGGTCCACGTAAATCTCACCGGAGATATGCAGCACTTCCAGAGAAACAGCTCGAGAAGTTGCCGCCCCGGAAGTAGTATTGCTAAAGGCAATGAGTTCATGATAAATACCATCATCCAGCGCCTCAGCCAGGCTGTTGAGGGATATCGTAACGGTGGTACTGTTGCCGGGTAGGAGGGTACCGCTGACGCTATCGCTGTCCAGCCAGTCGGTAGTAAACCCAACCATCCAATCCAGCGGATCTGCTCCCGTATTAGTCAGGATGTACTGCTTAGAGTTGGGTGTAAACGGTCCGCCCTCCATCCCGCTGGCTTCAAAATCTTCTGGCGGAATCGCCGCCGCCACCCTCAAATCATCCGCCTCTCCGAATACATAGGCTGAGCCGGAATCAGCACCTTTGTCATCATCAAACTTCACCCCGACAATTGACACTTCGCCGCTGATGGCCACTGCCCGGCCGAAATTGTCACTGACATTGCCGTCAGAGGGAACCAGCTTGTTCATTTCGACCCAACTCCCACCGCTTCGCTGGAAGGTATAGGCCGAGCCGGAATCCGCGCCCTTGTCATCATCACCGTATGACCCGACAATAGCGTTATCACCGTCGATCGATACCGAGAAGCCGAAATTGTCGCCGGCACTGCCATCGGCGGCCAACAGCTTGGCCTGCTGGACCCAGCCACTGCCGCTCCACTGGAAGATATAGGCCGAGCCGGAATCCGTGCCTTTGTCATCATCCAGGTACGACCCGACAATCGCATAATCACCACTGATAGCCACCGAGAAGCCGAAATAGTCACCGGTATATCCATCCGACGGAACCAGCTTAGCCTGCTGGACCCAGCCGCCCCCCGTCCACTGGAAGATATAGGCCGAGCCGGAATCCGTGCCTTTGTCATCATCGTAGAGCGCCCCGACAATGGCGTAATCACCACTGATCCCTACCGAGATGCCGAACTCGTCATCGATATATCCATCCGATGGAACCAGCTTGGCCTGCTGGACCCAGCCGCCCCCGCTTCGCTGGAAGATATAAGCGGAGCCGGAATCCGTGCCTTTGTCATCATCCCGGTACGCTCCGACGATGGCATAATCGCCATTGATAACCGCCGAGAAGCCGAAAAAGTCGCTGGCATATCCATCCGACGGAACCAGCTTGGCCTGCTGGTCCCAGCCGCCGCTGGTATGCTGAAATATATAGGCGGAGCCGGAATCCGTGCCTTTGTCGTCATCATACTTTGCCCCGACGATGGCATAACCACTACTGATCCCAACCGAGATGCCGAACCAATCTCCGGCACTGCCATCGGAGGCTAGCAGCTTGGTCTGTTTCGGCCCGATCGTCAACTGGACATTTCTGGTTTGGCTGTTGCCGCTGGTTACATTAGTGAAAATCACATTGTCATCATAAGTGCCTGGCGACAATATGTTTGCCGCGGTATTAAGATTTAGATCCACGGTAATCGAGTCGCTGGGGGCAAGAGTTCCGCCCACCGCCGATACGTCCAGCCAGGGCTGGCTCCAGCTCGCACTCCATTGCAGGGATGATGTCCCATTGTTCGTCAGGGTATAGGTTTTACTCGTGGGGCTGAACGGTCCGCCTTCGGGGCCGGTTCCGAGAAAAGCCGCATCAGGATCAATCTGGAGATCATCAAATGGCATCGGCAAATTAAACACCGCATTGCCCACAATTCGGTCCTGGTTCGAGTTCGAAGAAAAGTAATCATGTCCGATGAGTACTAAGTTTCCGTAACCGATTTGCTTATTTATAACTACCGGGCCGTAGCCGCTGCGCTCAACCACGACCACCCCTTCCGTGGTAGTATAATATGAGCTGCCGTTGACTGCCGTATAAGGGCTGGCGACTCCCTGTGCGACTGGGTCGGCGGGAGCCACGATTGTAACGGTTTGTCCGGAGGTGGAGCTTGTGCTTGAGCTTATGCTCATCAGACCGGCGCCTGTGAGTATGCCGTACCTGCCGTAGAAATCGCATTGGATGACTACCCCGCCGTTGTTGAGAAAATTCTCCAGAATGGAAGCCCAGGCAACCCCGATGCTCTGCAACGCACTGTTGGTTGCATTTTCCTGTTCTGGAATCAGCAAAACATCCTGACCCGGCAAAACCGAGCTTAACTGGGTATAATTCGTAAGCTCGGTGAGCACAAAGTCGGTGCTGACGCTGCGAATAGCCGACAGGGTGTGTTGATATTCGCCGGTGCCGGTATTATCCGAATATTGAATATAAGCCAGGATTTTTTTAGTGCTGCCCAGGGCGCCGGCCGGCAGAACAGATATTCCCAGGAAAACCGCGATACCAAGGATCGCCGTCACGGATTTGAAATACCTATCTCTTTTGTCCATAATAAATTCCTTTCCGCTTCGCACGATTCAAATTGAAAAAAAAGCCTCCGCTGATGTACTCTGGCTTTTTATCCCGTTCGATAAAAATATATTTGCTTACCCTTACGTGATCATTTCGTCAATTTATTGTCGTTCCCCATTTTAATATTCTGACAACAGTGCGAAAGTTTATAAATAAAATGTTTATATAATAATTATCTAATTTAATCCATAATAAGCTAATTGTTCAAGAAAATAATGATAAAAATATCCATTTATATATAACCTCTTGTTTTACATCGTCTTGCATCTCTGCTCAGCCGCCGCTTTTCTCATTGCGGCAATTTCTGTCTTTACCTCCCCTGCCGTACTCCGCCTAGTCCGCCCAACCATGACCAAAAATGAATATGAGATGTCTGCCGGAAATAATACCAGGATTTTTTAGAGTATAGTTATTAATGATTCGCCGCGAATGATTTTCCAGGTAGAGTGGTGTGGAGATATAAAACCAGATTGGTTATAGAGGGGAAAATGTGCTGCTTAACGGGTTGTGCCCAAAAGTCCCCGGCTGCCCAAAAAGCTGAAATTGCTCGCTTTGCCGCCCAGACTGCTGAAACTGGTCGCTCTGCCGCTTGTGGTCTGGCCCGTCAGCAGCGTTCGACCTTGACTTAACGAATATAAATTCTGCGGCAGTACCCCGCCCGCCAGGTTGTCTTTTGACGCTAAGCTTCTACCTGAGGATAATGTGGAATACTTACGGGAAAATAGTGACGCAAACTTACGGGAAGATGATGACGAGAACCGGCTGGTAAAGCCGCCCGCTCCGGCGAAAGAACCAAAATCAAATGATTCCAGGCCGGCCAAAGCCGCCGCCGCGTCGGCCTTATTGGTTGAGAACAAGCCCGACGTTTGAGTGGTCGTTGACGGCATTTGCTTAAATCCCAGACCTCGCCCAGCCGACAAACTGGGAAAACCAGTTGAAGCCGTTGGACTTAACGCCCCGCTTAGCCGCTGACCTGTTAAAAGCTGACCCCCTATCGGCTGATATGACAAGCGAGTATTAATCAAAAAATTATTCGACAATCCCGCCGGCCTGGCCCCGACCATCCCACCTGAGCCTTGACCAGCCCAACGCATACTATAAGCCAGCGGGTCAGGCGCACGCCGGGGCGAACTAGTTCTACCACTTATGCCCGTTGAGTAAGCGTTAAAACTATTCAAAGCACTATTGCCGATGGAAGCGGAGCCGCCTTGAAAACCCCGCATACCAGTGGCGACACCAGTACCCATGACCTGGCCGCTCAGGCGACTGGTCAATAGGCACGAAACGGCGACTAAGGAAATAAAGATGACTATTTTTTTAGGTGTCATTGTAAAATTCTGTAATTAAAATATTTACAGCAATAATCCTCGCGGGGCACAATTATAATTACGCTCCGCAGGGCAGTCTAGTTTCATTAAATTATAACATTCCGTCGGCTATTTAGCAAATAATTGGCTGGGATAAGCAGGGATCGCCGGGTAAAAAAAGCCTTATTTTTATGGTTAAAAGTGACAAATTCGGGCAAAAAATGGCAATAGGAGGGTAAAAAATGGTGAATATTTGCGCATTCGTGACGCAAACCGGCGGATTTTGCCGGATTTTTCGGCTTTTCCACTGGTTTTTAATGGGTTTTTTACCCAATTTTGGGGCAGTTTTTAGGGGGTATGGGGGCTGGGGGTTGGGGGCCGCCGCCTGCGGCGGAGAACAGGTGAACAGGGGAGCAGGTGAACAGGGGAAAGATAAGAAAGTGGGAAAGTGAGAAAGTAAGAAGGTAAGAAGGTAGGAAGGTGAGAAAGTAAGAAAGTGGGAAAGATAAGAAAAAAAGAAGATTGGTCAAAAGACCCAGCCTGGTCCGCGAAGGCAGACGGCCTTCTGCAAAAAACCGAGCAAAAGACTTTACCACGGAACGGAGGCGGGCGGCGCTGCGCGAGATCAGGTGAGCAGTTGAACAGGTTAACAGGAGAAAGAAGAAAAGAAGGTGCAGTGGGCTAACAATTTTTTAACTTGGCGGATATTATGCGATTCTGATCCGGTTTAAATTTTTCAAATATTTTTGATTTTCTTTTTGACCATATGCCAAAATGATCGTATATTGTAATTAATCCGGTTATCCGGAGGTGGATGGCGCAAGCCATCGGGCCCCAAAAGGGCCTTTTTTATTAACGGCAGACATGTGCAGGAATAACCGTTGGTTGCCCTCAGGGCAGTAGCGCATAAAAGCGCGTGACCCTACGGCTTGAGGTCTGCTTTTAGGTTTTCTTTATCTCATCCTCGCGCCACTCTGTTATAACTTTCAAATCCGGAACATTTATAAAATGTCTACCATTGTGAGTTACTAAGGGAAGTTCAAATGCCAAAGCTGTCGCTGCAATCCAAGCGTCTGGAAAACTGATGCTTAGTTGTTGTCTTTGAACGCCTACTACCGTTCTCGCATAGTATTCGGCGACAACTTTATCATACGGCAGTACAACATAGTTCTTAATCTTCTCCTCAAGTTCATTTTTCTTCTTGTCCCCCCAATTGGCTTTCTCCGCTCCAAGATACAATTCGCCGATTGTCACGAAGGATAGGCATAATACTTTGTCTTTAAGGTGCGGCAAATACAACTCGCTGACGGGATTTCGTTTCATCAAATACGAAACAATGTTCGTGTCCACCAGGAGCTTGTCCATCACTGTTTGTCCCCCACTATCAACTCCGCATCTCTCATTTCAGAAACCCATTCCTCAAAGCCGTCGTTCACTTCCCCGGGCCAGCCACCAAGCAGGTCATTCACATTTGAAATCGCCTTTACTCCCTGAGCCGCCGCCAACTCATCAACGGTATGATGCTGCCAGAACTCAGTCCCCGAAGGCACAGATTTTGCAGACGCTTCCAAATACTCGTCGCACTCAGATACTAACGGTTCGATGTCTGCAATATTTATCGCGGTTATTTTTCCTTGCAGATCTCCTTCGGTTGTCCCCTTGACTCGCACGTATTTGAGGATATTTTTGTATACCTCTGCACGGAATGACTCGGAGAATCTGCACATCACCGGCTCTCCGATTGCCGGGTGAATGCGAAACTTGAGCCCTGTCTCCTTGAAATCGACCATCACAAGCCGACCTTCTATTGAGTATTTCGTACTTTCAGGTTTGGCGATGCGTTTACGGATTTGCCCGACTGCTTTTTCCGTATAAGTAAACCGAATGGGGTATTCGCGGTGATTCAATGAAAACTCAATCTGTGTAATTCCGCGACCAAAAAGAACCCCCAGGTCTCTCATTTTCAGAAGAACCCCTACATCATACCCTGGAGGAAGCTCTTCTTTCTCTCCAGATACTTCTTCAAGCCCTCTTAGCCAAGCGGTGTATACCTGATTTCCCAAATCCACCTCTTCGATTAACATTTGGGGGTCCGAACGCTCAAAAGATGCCACAACCGCTGGACTTCCCTGCGTAAAACCGACCAAGTCAAGCGAAAGAGCCTGTTTCAGGTCTTTCGGTCTTGCGCCTCTGCGTGTGCTTTTTCCGGTATTGGAAAGAACTATACTAACGCGTTCGACAGCAGCAGTGATTTCGCTTGCCAAATCAAGAAAATCTGTAAGGCGCATTCTTCCAGCACCAACTTTAGGGCCTTCAACACGAACTGAAAAAAATGGCTTTTTGCTTTCATTACTCATAAATATCGCCTCCTTTTTGATTGAACCTGATTATATCAAAAATATCGGCGTTTACACTTTAATTTCCACAGTAATACTTGTGTCGCAGCCAAATAAGCAAAATCGCACGCACCCGCCGGCTGTCCCGCAAATAAATCCACCGCCGCGTTTATCGTGTCAAGTTGAAAATCTTGATTAGCGTCAAATTGAAGTTTCATAACCTATCCTGCGGTCTGCGTATTTCCACCATCACCCTTTATGGTCTTTACATTTTTCACGATCTTTTTATCTTGAGTCTGGAGCCGTCGTTGTAACTTTTTAATGTCCTCTTCCGGCGGCAGCGATTCAGGTTTTATGCCGCTTTTTCCAAGTAAGGCACGGACATTTTTGTTATTTTTTACATGCTCTGCGGTTATGAGCTGCTCGCCGCGCAAGTCATTCTTTTTCGTATTGAAACTGGTGATTTCTGCGGCAAGGTCTTTGGCTTTGATGGTTATAGTCGGCAGGAAATCTGCGAGAGGACGTTTTTTAGGCACACCCAGTTTCTTTTTCATTTCAATAGTCGCAAGCCCGCCGAAAAGTGCCTGATCGCCTTTGCTGCGCAGGCGGGCGAAACCTTCTCCGTCAACGCCGCGTTCATAGACAATCCCTGAAAGTTTCGATTCGGTATCGGCAAGTTTTTCACGTGCCCGTATCCGTTCTGCCAAAGCAATGCGTTCTTCCAACAACTCCTGCCTGCGGGTTTGAATGGCAAAATAGCTTTGAGCGAAAGCAATCTGCTCCTTGCGGGGATCGCCGTTTTGAGCGACCAGATAGCAGGCATAGCGGGTAAGCATAATATCATCTATCTGCCGCTGACTGCCTGAGCCAAGCTCTACCATTTTGTTGACGTCAACAAAATGGTCGGATACGTTCTGGCCGGAATTAAAACAAGCGGTTTTGGCCTTATCAATAACCTTGAGAAAATTTCTCCATTCGTCATAGTCCAGCAATTTTTGTAAATCCCGCGCCATCCAGTATTCAAGGTTATTCCGGGTGTATGCCGATTCCTCGAAGGTTTTGTTCAATTGTACAATTATCTCTTTTTCCATTTTATTTCTTTTCCGTTATAAAATCTTTCGGGTCAAATCACCTTGAATTCAATCTTTGCCGATTCCACTCGCAGAGCGGTGTTTGCCATATCATTCCTTGTTTATTACGATTACTGCAAGATGCCCCCTCATTCTGCCGCAGCGGACCAGAAATGTCAAGTTTCGGTTTTTTGAAGCCGCCGCCTGCGGCGGAGAAAGTTGAGCCCGTCTTCGCCAAGGGCTTCTACGCGGCAGGCAGTAGAGCAGGTGGCAGAGAAAGAAACCCCCTGCAGTGCAGGAGGCTAAAAAATTAAACGCGTGGACCTGAAGGTCCACCCTACCAAATTTGCCGATCAAGGTATTAAGCGAGGTCCAGGCCGTATTGGGGCCAGCGGGAAGAGACGAGATTCTTGATCTCGGCGGGCATGGAGATAAGAGGCGGCCAGGGACGGATGATGCCCTCAGACGGAAGTTTGCGGGTGGCGTCGATGCCCATCTTGCTGCCGGCACAAAGAAAAGGGGCGGCGTGGTCCAAAGCGTCAACCGGGCCGTCAACGATATGGCAGTCGCGGCGGGGATCGACATTAGCACCCATCTGGAAGAAGACCTCGTCCACGTTCTGGACGTTAACGCCTTCATCAACAACGATAATAAACTTGCTGAACATCAACTGGCCCAGGCCCCAGAGGGCGTGCATGACCTTGCGGGCGTGATAGGGATACTGCTTGCGGATGCTGACCAGACAGAAATTGTGGAATACCCCGAAGGCAGGCAGATGGTAATCGATGACCTCCGGTAAAAACATCCGCACAATGGGCAGAAAGATCCGCTCGGTGGCCAAGCCCAGGTAATAGTCCTCCATGGGCGGCGGGCCGACGATGGTGGCAGGGTAAACGGGGGACGGCCGCATGGTAAGGGCGGTAACGGTAAAACGGGGGTACAGCTCGGGCATACTGTAATAGCCGGTGTGGTCGCCGAAAGGACCTTCCCGGACGAGGTCGGCGGGGTCGGCGTAGCCTTCAATAACGATCTCAGACTCGGCGGGGACCTCCATATCAAGGGTAAGGCATTTGACCATCTCGACGGCTTTCTGGCGGATAAAGCCGGCAAAGAAAACCTCGTCCATGTCCGGCGGTAATGGGGCACTGGCGGCATAAGCGAGGACGGGATCGCCGCCCAAGACCAGGGCGACCGGCATCTTGCGGCGGGCGCAAGCCCAGCCCTGAAAGTGACGGGCGCCGTCGTGATGAATCTGCCAGTGCAGGGCGCAGGTAGTTTTATCGAGCTTCTGCACGCGGTACATGCCGACGTTACGCCGGCCGGTGTCGATGTCCTGAGTATAAACGGCGGCGAAGGTGAAGTACCGGCCGCCGTCGAGCGGCCAGCACTTGAGGATGGGCAGGATGTCGAGGCTGACCTGCTGGTCTCGATAGACGATTTGCTGGCAAGGTGCGGATTTTACCGTTTTGGGGGTGAAGGAGGCAAACTGGGCCAGTTCGGGGAGCTTTTTGAGCTTGTCCATAAAGGTATTGAGCATGGGCGGCTGGAGCAGAAGCTCGATTCGGCGGGCGAGTTCGGCGAAATCCGTTACGCCGAGGGCGCGGCACATGCGGGCCCGGCTGCCGAGGGCGTTAATGAGGAGCGGCAGTTTCGAGCCTTTGACGTTCTCAAAAAGGATGGCGGGTCCGCCGGCGGGGGATTTCATGACGCGGTCGGCGATCTCGGTGATCTCCAGTTCGGGATCGACCTCGACCTTGACGCGGCGGAGGTCGCCGGCGGCTTCGAGGTCCTTGATAAATTCACCCAGATTCTTGTACGGCATTAGAAAAAATTCCTTATATGTAATATAAATGAGATTATTTCATATTATCCTTATTTGTTAATTACCTGGTTCTTCCACAAAATATAACCATACGATCAGGGATAGATTTTGCCCATCATGCGGGGGAAAGCGATGGTTTCGCGGATGTGCTTGATGCCTGCGAGCCAGGCGACGGTCCGCTCGACACCCAGGCCGAAGCCGCCGTGCGGGACCGAACCGTAACGGCGTAAATCCAGATACCACTGATAATCATCCTCATTAAAGCCCATCCGGCGGATGCGGGCTAGTAGTGCGTCGTAATCGTCCTCGCGGACGGAGCCGCCGATGATCTCGCCGTAGCCGGCGGGGGCGAGGCAGTCGAAGTTAAGCACGACACGCGGGTCGGCGGGGTCAGGTTTCATATAAAAGGCTTTGGCCTCTTTCGGATAGCGGTGGACAAAGACAGGTCGGTCGTGCAGCAGGGAAATAATCGTCTCGTCCGAGCCGCCGAGGTCCTTGCCCCATTCGAAGCCGGCGGCTAACTCGATATGATGCGGAATGTTGGTAATCTGCTCGGTAAGCTCGGATAGCTCCTCGCGGGCGGACTGGATCTGCTGGGCGAGTTTATCCTTCTGCCACTGTTTCGCGGCGGCACTAGACTCTTCGGTCCATTGAGCGATACTCCGCTCCAGCTCGCCGGCCTGGTTTTGCTTTTGCCGCAGTTGGTTTTCCAAAAAGGTTTTTACCTTTTCGCTGCGAAGCAGCTCGACAGCGTCGGAGTAGCTGAGCCGAACGAAAGGCGGCTGGATTTTTTCCAAATCACTGGTATCACGCTGGAGAATTGTCAGCTCCGAGCGATTACAGGTTAAAACCTGACCGACAATGTAAGAGACGAACTGCTCGGCGATCTCGAACAGGCTGGGCAGGTCGATGTAAGCGATTTCCGGCTCGACCATCCAGAACTCGGTGAGGTGGCGGCGGGTCTTACTCTTCTCGGCACGAAAGGTTGGGCCGAAGCAGTAAACTTTACCCAGGCTGAGGGCGGCGGCTTCCAGATAAAGCTGGCCGGTCTGGGCAAGGGCAACGGGCTGGCCGAAGTAATCGACGCTGAAAAGGGTCTGCGAACCCTCGCCGGCGGCAGGGGCGAAAATGGGAGTGTCCACCAGGGTAAAGCCGTTGTCGTTGAAGAAGTCGCGGATGGCCCGCACGACTGTATGGCGGATGCGGGCGATGGACCACTGTCGGCTGGAACGCAGGTGCAAATGGCGGTGGCGGAGCAGAAAATCAGGGCCATGCGACTTGGGGGTGATGGGATAATCCTGGGTTTGATGGACGATCTCCACGTCGTCAACGGCCAGTTCATAACCGCCGGGACTGCGGGTGTCACTCCGGACGCGGCCGCGAACCTGGAGAGCGGATTCCTGGCCGAGGCGCTTGACCGATTCGAAAAGGGAGGCATTGTCGGCAGTCTTCTCCAGCACGGCCTGGCAGATACCTGAGCCGTCCCGGATCAGCAGGAATAAAACCTTGCCGCCGGCACGAGAGTTGTACAGCCAGCCGTTAAGCTGAACCCGCTGGTCAACATATTGGTCCATTTGCGAGATACGAATAGTGGGCGAGTCCATGGGCATCCTTTGCTTTTAAGATTTAATCGAAACGTAAAAGGACATTGCAAAAGTTACTATCATGGCTGCGTGGGCGGTCGGCCTTTGGGCAAAATGATCCAGGCGATGATGTAAGTAATAACCAGGGGGAAGATGCCGGTGACCAGTACGGCGAAGACCGCGGCCAGGCGAATAATGCCGGGATCAACCTGCCATTCCTCGGCGACGCCGCCGCAGATGCCGGCGATCTTAACGTCGGTGGTGGAGCGATATAATCTCTTCATGGTTTTTTCTCCTTTCGGCTGCCCCAAAAAAGTTCCTGCTGTCGGAATTTATTCAGCAGTTCCGCGAGGTGCGGCTGGTGGGGGGCAAGTTGAATAGCAATTTGGATCATTTTCACGGCCTGGGTATAATCGCCGCGGGCAGCGAAGACCTGGGCCAGACCCTCGTAAGCAGGGGCAAATTTCGCGTTGAGAGCGAGGGCCTGCTGGTACTCCCGCAAGGCAGTATCGTATTCACCGCGGGCGAAGAAACGGTCGGCTAAACGCAAATGAGTCTGCGGATCAATGAGGTGGTTCTGGCCGGCGTAAAGATCCTTGTCGCTGATGACGCTGTCGTGGTTGTCAGGTTCGCGGTAAACCATAAGGTCGTACAACGGCTCATAAGGCAGTTTCGGCGGCGGAGTGGCGAAATGGTCGGCGATACGATAGACGCGGTAGCGACGATTCTGATAGACAAGCTGAAAATGACGGAGCTTATCCGGGGCGAAGTGCAGCAGGGCAACGGCAGAGGCGGCTTTCAACACGGGCTGGCCCGCCATATAGCGGAAGGAACCCCGGCCGACGCCCAAAGCCATATTGTATTGATAAACCAGGCAGCGGGCCTGGTACTTCCGGCAAAGGTTGTAGAGGTCATCTTCACTGCCGTATAAAGCGGTATAAACCTCGCAGACCTTATCGCGGAGTCGTTTCGACTCGAACTTGGAGTGCAGAATGACGGGGCGGTCGGCGTAAGCGGCAATAGAAGGGCCCAGCTCAAAGCTGGTCAGGACCGCATCGCCGGGAGCGGAATTATCTTTCAGAAAATCGATGACCTCATTGACCTGCCGCGGCGGCGGACGCAGCGAGATTGAATGCACCAGGAAGATAAGGTAAAGGCCCACGCATAACGAGGCGATAACCAGAACAGCCGACAAGATGCGGGTAACGCGAATATGAGCCAAAACCAAAATACCGGCAGCGACAGCAAAGAAAAAGACAGCAAAAACGTCCATGCGATAAATCAGCAGGAATAAAATGAAGGTGACCAAGGCAAAAAAGAGGGTGATGATTTCGGCGGAGGCGGCTCGGCGCCGGACAAGGCGGAAGATGATTATAGCCAGGCTGATTACCGCGGGAATGATAGTAACGGATAAAAGCGAAATAACCTCCATCGCCTGCGGACTGACAAAGGAACTGGACCACATGACACGACTTTCGAAGGAAAGTTTCGCCGGGTCAGCCGGTAAAGTGCCCATAAAACGCAGCTTAGCCAGCAAAAGCTGGTACACGTGGGAATAACCGCCGGTAGAATGCTGCAACCATAGGCCGACGGCAAGAAAGGCAAAAATGGCGAAGCCGGCGGCGATGATTTTCCTGGCGCCAAAGTCCCAGCGCCATCGCGGCAGCAGCCACAGGCACAGGACAACCGCGTAACAAATCATCAGGGCAGGAGAAACGATAAACCATTTGTCCCGCAGCACCGGCAGGAAAACGGCAGCCAAAGCCAGCATGGCGGTGAGAATGGTAAAGGATTTACGGGGCAAATCGCAGGGCCGAAACAGCAGCAATAAAAGGGCGAAGCCGGCGGCGAAGATGAAGACGTAAAACGGGGTAACATGCCAGGAAGCCAAGGCCACCACCAATGCCCCGCCGCTGATAAAGGCAAAAAGCAGGCGGTCACGGCGGAGGCAGGCCAAGAAAAAAGCAAAGCTGAAAAAGATCCAGGGCAGGGCAAAATCCTCTCGAATAAAACCGCCGCCGGCGGTGCGGGTGAAACCAGCGGGAGCCAGCACATAAAAAGCCGCGGCTAACAGCCCGGCCCAATTATGATTCCAGAGGAATCTGGCCGCCAGAAAAACCGCCAGAACTGAAAAACTGGAGAACACCGCGGAAAACCAGGTTAAAAAAACGTGCAGCGGCATAGCGGAGAAAAACCAGCGGTGCAGTCGGCCGGCGACCTCTTCCATGACCGGGGTGATGAAGCGGCGGGTGTCTAAACCCTCGGGATACTGGATTTCTTTATCGAGCGGCGGGATGGGCTGGCCCCGGCTGACAAGCGCCGCATAACGATAATGAAAAGCGGTCTCCGTCCAGAAGAAGCCCTCGCCATCCTGCGGATTATAAAATGGCAGATGGTGGATGGCGTGGATTTTAAAGGCGATGCTGCCCGCCACTAATCCCGCCAGGACCAGCACTGCCAACAGCAACGATGATCTGTTCAGCTTGAGCATGATAATCGGCTCGGAAAGTCAGCGATAAACTTTCCCGGTGATTTTATCTACTTTGATTTACAAGCTGAGCTTTTCCCGCAGGTAGCTCAGCAACTGGTCGCAGCTTACCCGCACCTGCTCCATGGAGTCGCGCTCGCGAACGGTAACGGTGTTGTCTTGGTTGGTCTGGCCGTCCACGGTAACGCAGTAAGGCGTACCGGCCTCATCCTGGCGACGATAGCGCCGGCCGACCGCACCCTTCTCATCGTAAAAACAGTTAAAGCAGCCGCGTAAATCATTGTAAATAGCGTGGGCCTTTTCCGGCATGCCGTCCTTCTTCACCAGCGGGAAAATCCCAACTTTAATCGGAGCCAGACTGGGATGAAAACGCAGGACGTTACGCTTCTCGCCGCGGACCGTCTCCTCGGCGTAGGCGTCCACCAAAAAGGCTAAAGTACCCCGGTCGGCGCCGGCGGATGGCTCGATTACATAAGGGATATAGCGACTGTGGGTCTCGTCGTCAAAATAGCTCAAGGGACCACTTTGCCAATCTTCCTGCTCATCCAATAATGGGGTTTTTTCGGTATTGCGGCCGTTTTCAAACCATTTGGTGACCGAGCGGATACCCCGCTGATGCTGGCGGAGGTCGTAATCGGTACGATTAGCGATGCCCTCCAGCTCCTGCCAGTCGCCCTGGCCGAAGGGAAAGCGATACTCGATATCGACGCAAGCCTTGGCGTAGTGGGCCAATTCGTCGGCGGCGTGGGGGCGAAAACGCAGGTTCTCCCGGCGAATGCCCAGGTCGGAGTACCACTGCATCCGCTGCTCTTTCCAGTGCTGCCACCATTGCTCGTCCGTACCGGGCTGACAGAAAAACTCGATCTCCATCTGCTCGAACTCGCGGGTGCGGAAAATAAAGGCCTTGGTGGTGACCTCGTTGCGGAAACTCTTGCCGATCTGGGCGATACCGAAGGGAATCTTTACCCGGGTGGAGTTGAGGACGTTGCTGAAGTTGGCAAAAATGCCCTGGGCGGTCTCCGGACGCAGATAGACCTTCATGCTGTCGTCCACATTGGCGCCCATCTGGGTCTCAAACATCAAGCGAAAGGGCATCGGCTCGGTAAACTGGCCGATGGCCTGGCAGTTTGGGCATACCTTGTTACTTAGGTCGTTGGGGCCAACATGGTCGAGGTGGGCGTGATGGGTGGTCTGGCCGCCCTCTTTTTGCAGCAGATGATCGACCCGGCTGCGGGTGTTGCACTTTTTACACTCGGCAATCAGGTCGGCGAATTTATCCACATGGCCGGACGCCTTCCAGATCATCGGGTGCATTAAGATACTGCAATCCAGGCCGACCATGTCGTCCCGCATCTGGACAACCGTCTTCCACCAGGCGTTCTTGACGTTGCGTTTTAATTCGATGCCTAGCGGGCCGTAATCATAACAACTGGCCAAGCCGCCGTAGATCTCACTGCTTTGGAAGATAAATCCCCGCCGCTTGCATAAAGATACCAATTCGTCCAGTTTCCGGATCGCATCAGCCATGTTTGTTTTACCCTAAAAAGTTGTTTCGGTTAACTTTCGCAAAATAAAAGAAAAAACTCGCAAGTACTGTTTTTATAAAGTTATCCATAAGCTTTAGTTACGATAATAAATCGTTATTATACGCACAAAATGCCTGCCGACAAGGAGCAAGTTTTAACTATCGGGGAAAAAGTGTTTGACAGGCAAAGAATTTGGGATTAGAAGAGGAAAAACACTTATTCAGCGTATCATTTTGGGCAAGGAGGCTCAAATGCGAGGCAACGGTTCAAATCCGCCTCCCGAAACATTCAACCGAGGAGAAAGTAACGCGGTTCGTTTGCCCTCCCTGCCGCATCGCCTGGCAATCCTGGAACGGATGATGAGCGAGTCCATCCTTGAGCCGAAGGTGGCTGCCTATCGGCGGCAGGCGCAGTTCGCCTTTTTCTGCGGGGATCAACCGGAAGAATTAGGGGGCTATGAAGGCCAATTGGAAGTGGTCGGCCGTTGCCTGGAGTGGTTTGTCTTCGATTATACCATCGCGGAACTATCGGCTACCCCGGCCCAATACTGGTTCGCCCGCCACGCCGGTGAACTGACCGAACAGCAGCGCCGCGACTGCGCGGAATGCCTGAACTTCGTGCTGGGCATTTTCGAGGTGGAGCAAGTGGAAAAACATAAAGGATTCGTCGCGGTCGATCTGTTGCGAACGGGCAAAACCTACCAGGTCGAGGAGCGGGTAATTACGGGAGAAATTCAATCGGGGCAACTGCTGCTTTCCCGGCTGTTTCCCCACCGGGGCGGTTATATCCTATCCGGCATGGCGGCGATAATGGATAAGGAGGCAACCGCAGATATCAAAGGACTAATCACTGCCGGCAAACTGGACCCGGCGGTCATACTGGCGGACCTGGATGGACTGGAACTGGAGAATCTCTTCGGAAGGTCATTAGCGGATATCGATTCAAGCCTGAGCCGATCAGTATTATTACGTCGGCTGCGAAACTTTATCGAGGTGAGCCACAGCCGGCGAATCAGCTTCCAGGAGGTATGCCGGCTGATCGACACCATCGGCGATCCGGTCGAAATAACCACCCAGATTTGCCAAAAACTAGCCCTGTCCTGCCGTCATGAGATTGATTTAATGTTCGCCTATATCAAGGCTATCTGTAAGAAGGGTAATCCTTCGCTATCTTGAGTCTAAATAAGAACTTAGATCGCCACCGCCACTGATGCCGCCCGCCCAAGCGTCGGCCGGTCGGCAGCCGGGGAAAAAAGGCAATTTCAGTACTGGCAAAGGCCAAGGCGGCAGATTCGTCCGATAAAAAATAAAGTTTTATGCTAATTTTTACCGAAGATACTACAAAACTATACATAATAGCTGGGCTGAACACATGATCCGGTGTGGAACAGATCAGATCTATTCCAAGTCGGGGATGACGGAGGTAAATTATGCGAATCGCAGTAATTAACCAAAAAGGCGGTTGCGGCAAGACAACCATAGCCATCAATCTGGCAGCCAGTTTAGCGATGCAGGGCCGACGAACCCTGCTGGTCGATATGGACCCGCAAGGGCATTGCGCCGTCGGGCTGGCAGTACCGGAAGAACAGGTGGAAAACAGCATCTATGATATACTAATATCGCCATTCTCCGAGCGGAAGATACCCCTGCGCGACATCGTCTGGCAGATAAGCCAGAATCTGGAATTAGCCCCTTCCAGTATTGAACTGGCGGCATTCGAGCCACAATTGGCCGGCAGAGACCACCGCGAAGAGTGCCTGCATAATGTCCTGACCCAGGTGGAGGAAATCTATGATTTTGTGATTATCGATTGCCCACCCAGCGTGGGACTGCTGACCTTTAACGCCCTGCGGGCGGCGGATGAGGTGATTATCCCGGTGGAAACCGGTTACTTTTCCCTGTGCGGCCTGACTCGACAACTGGAGACCCTGACGGTACTCCGGGAGCAGTGCCGGCAGAAGATCAAGGTAAGAATCCTGGCCAGTATGTATGACGTGAGAACCAAACTGGCTCGTGAAGTGCTCGGCGAAATGAAGAAAAAGTATAACGCGGAAATGTTCAAGACCATCATAAACTTCAATACCAAGCTGAAAGAGGCGTCCAGTTTTGGTCAGCCCATAACCGAATATGACCCCAGCAGTAAAGGAATGCGAGATTTTGTCGAGCTGGCCAAAGAAATTGTCCAGTCGCGGCAGGACGAGTCATTTACGCAGCGAATAACCACGGTGGAAAGCCAGTTGAGCCAGATCAGCAAGACCGCTAACGAGCTGCTGGCGGAATCCCGGAATTTAGCGGGCAGCCAGCCCCACAGCGTAAGCAAACAAAAAATGACCCTGCAGGAAAAGCTCGATAATTTCTATGGGGTGCGTCAGCAACAAGGCAAAGTCCAGTTTGTCGGTTTGTATCCCAAGGCGTCGGAGGTGTACGTGGCGGGCGATTTCAACAACTGGAATCCGCGGCAAACGGCCCTGGCCAATATCGATGACAATGGCCGCTGGCTGGCGGAACTGGGGCTGCCCAACGGCGTATATCGCTACCGGTACATCGTGGACGGCCGCTGGCAGCAGGACCCCTATAACGAACACACCGAAATCAACGAATTCGGCGAATTCAACTCCGTAGTCGAGGTGAAATAGCAGCACCCATGACGCTACTGCCTTCCTCGAAACCGCCGCGGGGTATTGATACCATAGCACATCTATTTTTGTCCCAACAGGACCGCAGCCGGTCAGCAGCCGCCCAGCGAATACCGCCGGCAGGAAAAACCCCGCAGGCACAATTACCCGACACTTTACCAAAGGAAGGTGCCGAAGTATCCCCATTGCCGCCAGAATATGCTACCGCGGACCATACGTCGGAAAAATCCGCTGAACCGCGCCAAGCATCCAGCGGGAAAAAAGCCGGCGGCGAAATTGTACTAACCGACCACCTGGCAGATGACCCGGATAAGGCGATTCTCTACGCTCGGCATCAAGCGGCGAAGGGCGATAACCCCCCGCTGCTGCTGCTAGTGGATCGCTGGGAGGCAAAAATCATCGATTGGCAGGGCGACGGCGATGAGGATATTAAAAACCAGGGAATCATCGCGGAAACCGGGGATTTAAATGAGGGGTTGCTCGCGGCATTGGAAGAATTGCAAAATGCGGGTCATAATTTACTGATTAATATCGACCGCTCCTACCGGGATAGCTGCGCCGAACTTATCAAAAATTTTCCCCGCGTTATCGTAGCGAGTACACCGCAGGCGGATGATGTCATCAACAGCTATAAGCTAATCAAACGGCTGGTAAGTCAGGTTGCAACCGGCCTGGAGGTGTCATTATTTATCTGCGAGGCCCAGGACGCGGCGGGAGCCCACAATACCTGGGAAAAGCTCGCCCAAACGGCAAAGCGGTATTTGGGAATCGATCTGGGATGGGCCGGCTGGCAGCAAAATGGCACTAATTTGCCGGTATCAACTGGTAAAAATGAAGGGCAAACACCTTCAACTTCGCCTGAACCCCAGACTAACGGCGATATCAGGGCGGAACCGCCTCAGCCGACGAGATTAAGCCCGGCTCACCTGACGATATACACCTGCATCGAGGTGGAAAAATACCCGACTAATGACGACAAGCTGGCGGATGATCTGCAATTGGCGCTGCCGGGATGGCTGACCCAGGCGCCGACGGCGCTGGCGGTGCCGCTGAAGGTGCCGGCGGATATCGCACCGGCGGGACGGGTCCTGCTGGACGCTACGGGCAGGGCCTATATACTCCTGGCCCGGTCCGCTGCGGATGAAGCGGTTTGGGCACAGGCACGCGAAGCAGTGAAGTGGCTGGATGATAATCTGGAACGCATCGCGGGGACCTGCCGGCAATTGAAGATTGAACCATCTTTACCTGTCGGCCTGATACTGGTAACCGGCGGAAAGGTAGAGCACTTAAAAGAACAATGCCCACCGACAGCGGACCTGCCGGATTGCATCATTTTACAACTGCTGCGACTGAAAACCACCGGGGGACCGTCACTTCTGGTTATTTAATCCTGATAACAATAAAGCGGTGTCGATGCCGATGGCGGCAACGGTAACGGCGCCGGTGTACCGGGCAGCGTGCGGCTGGGTGAAGCCCTTCTTCATCGCGGCGAAGGTAACGGTATGATCGGCGCGGAGGGCGATCTCCAGCGGCAGACCTGTATCAGTGTCCAGGCCGGTGGGAACATCGAGGGCGACGATTGTTTTGCCGGGACCAGCCTGTTGATTGAGGATTTCGATAACCTTACGGATTATCCCCCGCGGCGGACTGGCGGCTCCGGTACCCAGCATGGCATCCACGATGAGAGCTGCCCGGCGGACGTGAAGCTGAATTACATTTTCTTGTATATCACCCGCAAGCTCATGCAGATAGATAATATCGATGGGCATTCTGCGGATGATATTCAGATTGGCTAAAGCGTCGCCCTGGTACTTCGCCGGGTCCGGGCAGATGATTACGCTTACCCGCACCGCGGCGTTATAGAGCTGGCGGGCGACGACAAAACCGTCGCCGCCGTTATTGCCGCCGCCGGCGAAGATAACCACGTAAGGATCGTGTACGTCCTTCAACAAGGAAAGAATCAGTCCCGCGGCAGCCAGACCCGCGTTCTCCATCAAAATCAGGCTGTTCACGCCAAACCGCTCGACAGCGTTTTTATCACAGGCCCTTACCTGCTCGCGGGAAAGAATCAGCTCACGTTTTGGTTTGGATTTATCAGTCACGCCGGTATTTTAAGCCGCAATTTAAACCAGGTCAATTGACAGTTCAATCGATGGGTCGTAAAATAACGCTATGGCAGTGGAAATCGAGGCAAAATTCAAGGTTGATGAACTGGACGTTTACGTACAACGTTTGGAACATCTGGGGGCGCAGCCGTTACTCTCAGTCCGGCAGTGCGATCAATATTTCGACCACGAAAATCAACGCTTACTGCACGGCAACTGCGGGCTGCGGCTGCGGCAGGAGACCGCCGGCCGGGACGAAAAAATCACCCTATGTTTTAAAGGACCGATTCAGCCGGGCAGATACAAATCCCGCCGGGAGATTAATTGCCCCCTGCTGGATTACGCCGCCGCCCAGGAGCTGCTGGAGGCGCTGGGCTATCTGCCCACCATCCGGGTGGAGAAACAGCGTCGCGAAACCTGGCTGGGTGACTGCCTGGTGTGCCTGGACGAGGTGACCCGGCTGGGCAGCTTCATCGAGATCGAAGGCCCCAGCGAAGCCGACGTGCAAAAAACAGCCGAGCGACTGGGGCTGGCCGAATTCAAACACCTGCCGAAAACCTATACCTTAATGCTGGCGGAACTGGACGAGAAATAAAGGCTGATCCAAAACCCGGCAATGGAGCAAGCAGGTGCTCGGTGTAATAAAAAGCAAAGAAGCGTCCCCTGAGCCTCATCAAACCTTGGCGGGAACGGTTTTGTCCGAGGTGGTTTTTTCCGCAGCCGCTTTATCCGGGGAGGTTTTAGACGGAACGCGAAAATTGATAATCTGGCCCTGTTCCTCTTGTTTTTCCAGCACCACCTCGACGGGACCGAGCAGCTCATTGTTATTGACATGCACACAAGAACCGATGTAAAAGACCACACCCGGATAAATAAGCTTGCTGGCGATAATGGTCCCCTTGCAGTTTGGGGATGCTTCCTCGCTGAGTTTTTTCTTTTCCGCGTCGATTTTTTCGATCTGTTCTTTAGCCTTTTTTATCTGGGAGGCAAGTGCCGCGAGCTGGGGGTCGCTGTGGCCCTGGGACATCTCCAGCAATGCCTTGGCCTGGGGGAACAAAGTGGCGATTATTTTACTGTGGCGTGACCTTTCCTCATTCATTACGTTGATCTTTTTTTCCAGATAAGGATCGATCCCCGCCCGCACAATGGTCCGCACGCCCGCGGGACTACCGATGATGGGAGCCTCGACCCCGCCGGCGGCGGTTACCTGCCCGCCGTGAATAGCGCCTTTGCTGAGCACCACCTTGCTCCGGCAGTTCAGATCCGCGTTGACGATTTCCGAATCTACCAACACATTGCCTTCCACCCAAACCGAGACGTTGGACAGATACTTGGCGGTGAGGTCTTTCTTGACCGCGACGGTGCCTTTTTCCTTGCCGAAGATACCGCGTTTGACGGAAAGGTTGCCGCCGCATTCGACCTTAGCCGCTTCGACCGTGCCCTCCACTGTAACGTTGCCCCCCGCCATCACTTCAAAAACATCCTTTACGTCTCCTTTGATATTAACATCACCGCTATAGCGGATATTGCCGGTGGAGAAATCAATGTCGGATTTGATGGAAATGGTAGGATCGACCGACAGGGCGTTGCCTTCTTTTTTCGGCTCGCCGTCGCAGGCGGCGATGAAGGTATGACCATCAGGCGCGACCTCGACGTTTTTGCCCGGCTCGACAACGCAATCGATGCCCGGCTGGGGTGTGATCGGCCGGCCGAAAACGTCCCGGCCCGGCTGGCCGTTGGTCGGGGGATGCAATACTCCGAGCAGGTCGCCTTTATTGACGATAATCAGGCAGGAACATTCATAGAAACTGGCCTGGTCCGCTTCGAGCCGCTCTTCGAGTGCCAGTTTTTGTTTTTCCGGATCGCACTTTTCCGACCACTCGAAATAGCCGTCCTCACCCGGCTGGGGTTCCTGAGCCTTCAGCAGAACATGTAATCCGGTTTTTTCCCCGCTAGTCTGTAATTCTTCCAGCAGTTCGTTAACTCGCTGCTCGACCGCGGCATCGATGGGAATCTGCTTTTCCTGCAGGGCGGAGATTATTTCCGGCACGGTGAGCTCTTCCTCTTTGCCGAGCTGGCGCAGATCGACGGTTACACTTAGACTATCCGAGCTTATTTCTATCTTACAGGGCATGTGGTCCTTACCTTGCTAACGATAAAGCCCAAATCAACAAGAACATAGCGAATCATTTATCGAAATCGGCTAGATTAAGCACCATATTAATAAAATCCCGCCTGACAAACCGGTTACCAAAACCAGAAATAACGTCCCATAAAACCGGCAAAATGATTATGCGGTTCGTTCTCCTCCAATAATGAAACACTGCCGGCGATCCCAGGTCCCATAACCCCGAAAAAACGTTGCGTTCCCCCATCATCACCCGCCAGAGAGAAAAAAAGTGATAAGCCGCTATTGTTTAAGTTTTTATCCTCAGTGAATCAGCCCGTCCAATAAAACAGATGATGCCCCAAGTCAACAAGGCTGAATAATATAACCAACCTCCCGATTTTTCCCGCAAGGGGAAGGTTGTTGTAAATCTTTTATTCGCAACCACTAACGCAGGCCATCCGTCGCAGCCCGCCCCCGTCTGCCCAGGCATGGGCTTTGCCCCTGGATTTTAGAGAAAGGCGGATAATGAATCATGGCCCAATATTATTACTCTTTTGCCACGTTTATCAGCCGCAAGTATCGCTTTCTGATACTGGCCTTGGCCAGTTTTGCGGCCATGTGTTAGCTTTCAGATGAGCAACCAGGCAATATCTCTCGCACATAAGAGGAAAATTCTGTAGGAGGCCAGCCTTTTATATCCCGCCGGGACTTTGTCAGCCGATCCCCCGACAGTTTTCCTGTTCTTGCCTGCTGCCGGCCCCCTTTCCCACCCTCTTACTTTCCCACCTTCTTACTTTCCCACCTTCACACCTTCTTATTCTTTCACCTGCTCTAATGTTCTAAACCGCCTTGTGGTTTTCGGGGTCATTCTGCCGGTCTGCGCCCTCTTCCGGCGGGCCGTTCCATGAGAAAAAAAATCCGGCTCGCCAGCTCAGCCGGCAAAGTTTTATCGACTATTTTGCGGGCCTGCGAGACATCGATTCGCCGGCTCAAATGGGTCAGAATAATAAACTCGTTATTCATCCGCGGCAAGAGCTGCGCCAGTTGCTCGAAGTGATAATGCCTGCCTGCCTGGGCACGCTCGCGATGCTCTTCGATAAAAAAGGTGCATTCCGCGATGAGGATTTTGCTGTTCTGCACACATTCCAACTGTTCGAAATCGCCTTCGTTGGTATCGCCCAGATAGGTAACCAGCGGGATATTGACGGGATAAGATACTTCGTTTCCGCTTTTGCGGATCAGGGCGATCTGGGGGCCGGTCAGCTCCTGATATTCCGGCTTGAGCTTGTGGCGGCGCTCGATAATTGTGTATCCCAGACAATCTTCGCAATGGCTGGTCTTGAAGGCATAAGCGAAAAGATTCCGGCGAATCTCATATTCCCGGCCGGAGACCATGGGTACGATTACCGCCGGCGGGCGATTACCGTCGATTCTGCCCCAGCAATCCAGGAGCTGCTCTATTTTGGGCACCAGTCCCGCGGGCAGCAGCACTCTGCCCGGCGCCATCTCCCGAAAGTCACGCTGCGAGCAGTAATAGGCGATCCCCGCCGCATGGTCCATATGCCCGTGGGTCAGCAGCACGTGATTGATGGCCAGCACCTTCTCCGGCGACTTGCCGATATCGAAACACACATCCAAAATCGGCACTGCCACCACCGTTTCCTCGCCGGCCACGGAATAGCCGAAGATTTCCAGACCATTGAGATTGAATTTAGCTAAAATATTGGTTCCCATCAAATTCCATTTTGCCTTCGCCATTGGCGAAGGTATTATTGCTGGTGCAGGGTCGATTTACCCGCTACAATTAAGTTTTAACGGTGAAAACCTTATTGTATGGTTTTGGAGCTTATTGGCAAGGACAAAGATCGGGAGAAATGCCCATGGAAACCTTTACTTTGCGAACTCACCGGCGGTGTGAAATGCTGGATATCTCCGAGCGGATCCGCGAACTCGCCGCGAAAAGCGGTGTGGCTGACGGCCTGGCGATAGTTTACGTGCCCCACACCACCGCCGCCGTAACCATCAACGAAAACGCCGACCCCTCCGTCGCCCACGACATCTTGCAGGCCCTGGAGCAGTTAGTTCCGCCCCACCAGCCTCAGTATCAACATACCGAGGGCAATTCCGACGCCCACATCAAGGCCAGCCTTGTCGGCTCTTCGGTGACGGTTTTAATCAAAAACGGCGCCTTGAGCCTGGGCGCCTGGCAGGGCATCTATTTTTGTGAATTCGACGGGCCGCGCAGCCGCAGCGTTTTCGTCCACATCTCATAATTGTCCTTCCTCAGCCCGCGATTTTTTCGCCCTTTTTCCCCTTGCCGGGCCGATTGACTTGCATTATTATCATCCTTGCCGTATGACCATTATATTTCTGTATTTTTCGGGGCCATTTTCGATATGACGATCAAACCCAGCCGATTTGGGCTTCAATAAAGCTTTTTATCTTTGGGGATATCCTTTTCAAAATGAACATTTTGGAAGTCAGCAACATCCGCAAGGAATACGGCACTCTGGTAGCCGTCAACGACCTTAGTTTTTCCGTCGAGAAAGGCCAGGTCGTCGGATTGATTGGTCCCAACGGTGCCGGTAAAACCACCTTGCTGCGGATCCTGGCGACCGTCCTGACCCCGACCGACGGCACGGTCCGGTTACTGGGCTACGACCTTCAGAAAGACTATCTGAAGATTCGCGAAAATATCGGTTACCTGCCCGACTTTTTCAACCTCTATCACGACCTGACCCTGCAGGAGTGCCTGGAGTTTTTCGCCCAGGCTTACAAGGTGCCCCGGCAGCGGATGGCGGTCCAGGTGGATAACGCCCTGCAATACGTGGAGCTGGAGAGTAAGCGTCGCGATTTTATTCGCCACCTTTCGCGGGGAATGGTCCAGCGGCTGGGCGTCGCGGCTCTGCTGGTGCACAACCCGGATCTGCTGCTGCTGGACGAGCCGGCCTCCGGTCTGGACCCCGCCGCCCGCATCAAGCTCCGGGACGTCCTGCGAAAATTAAGCAGCGAGGGTAAAACCATCATCATCTCCTCGCATATCTTGACCGAGCTGTCGGGTTTTTGCTCCCACATCGCCATCATGAACGAAGGCAAGTTGATTGTTTTCGATGACGTGGAGCAGATTCAAAGAAGAATGACTCCCTCCCGCAAGCTGACGATCTCCGTGCTCAACGACTGTGAAAAAGCGGTTGCCCTGGTTACCGCTTTCCCCCAGGCCCAGGTCCTTGCCGTACAAAACAATATTATTACTGCCGACCTTGCCGCCGGCCCGGAAGAGCTGGCCCAGCTTAACGCCCACCTGGTACAAAATAATATCCGCGTTGCCGGTTTCCACGAGGAAAGTCGCAGCCTCGAAGACGTTTTTATGAAAATCTCCGCCGCCGAAAACTAAGGAATAATTTTTCATTTATTTTGACCGGCCGTTATTCGGTTCGTGTAATTTATGATGGGATTTATGCCATGCTGAGCAACCCCCTGATACAAAGATACCGTTACAGCCTGCTTCGGCCGCGACAGGTCTGGATCTATACCACCGTCTATATCGCCATTATCGCTCTGCTGTTGTATGTCAACTATACTGCCTATACCTATCAGAAAAAAAACCTCGAAGCCGGCTTCGTTGAATATTTCCGGTTGCTTTATTATCAGTTTCTCTTCTTCCAGATAATTATCTTGTGGGCCTGGGGCGCCTATAACGCCGGTTCCGCCATTAAGGAGGAGTTGCTGAAAAACTCCTATGATTTTTTCCGCATGTTGCCCCTTTCCGCCGGGAAAAAAGCCGCCGGTATTCTCATCGGCAAAAATCTCATCGTTTTACTGTTCAGCTTTATCAACTTTTTATTGATTATCTATTTCGGCCTGGCGGGAAAGGTTAATTACCAACTGCAGCTTCAGTTAATCCTGCTGCTGATAGCGGTGGCGGTGCTGCTGGGTACGACGGCGCTGCTGTTTTCCATCCGCGATAACCCCCGCACCAAAAAATCATCCCTTGTCATTTTATTCGCCATTTTATTCATTATTCCCGTCTTCCTGAATGTCATCGCGGTGCTGTTTGTCACTAAAGATCTGCAAAGTTATATAGTCAAATTCTATAATCTCCAACTGCCGGTCTTATGGCTGTGCACTGCGATTGCCGTTTATCTTTCCTGCTGGTCGGTCGAGGGCATTCTGCGCAAATTCTGCCGCGAGCGCGATCCCTTATTCACCCCGTTCGGGGCCTTGCTTTTCCTCATCGGTTATGAGCTTATCGCCCTGGGCATTGCTTACCCGCACTTTATCGAAGAACCTCTCGCCCTGCCGGTTTTCTGGCTGGGCACCCTTATTCCTGCCGTGGTTATCGTCCTGGGGGCCTTAAAGAGTATGGACAAATATATCGAGTACAGCCGTTTTATCCAACAACGCCTCGGTGCCGGTAAAAACATGCTCGCCCCGCTGCTGCGCTATTCCAATCTCAAGGTTGGGCTGGGTTTATTTGTCATCTGGGCCTCGTTCTCCCTCGCCGCCTACTTTGCCGCGAAGGGATTAGCCGGCAATCTTCATCTCATCCTGGTGATGTTCTCTTTCTATCTTTTTGCCCTGTTCCTGCTGGAGCTTTACGTGGTTTACCAGCCGGACAACAGCAATATCGGCCTGCTTTTGGGATTTATCTTCGCTCTCCAGTTGATTTTGCCCATGATCTTGGGCGGTGTTTGGGAAAAAGACGCGTTCTTCTTTTACAGCCCGCTGGGATACTTTTTCAAGACGATAGAGAGTTTGGAAAGGTCGCTGATCAATCCGATACCTGTTTTCAGCATTTTGATTTTTAATTTTCTGCTTTGTGTGCTGCCGCTGGTTTTAATCATCCGGCAATACCGCCGTATCCTTTCCGCCCGGCGGAAAATGTAGTCCGCACCCCCTCACCCCTCACCTTCCCACTTTCTTACCTTCTTACCTTCTCATCCGCGAACGAGCCTGAATTTCCGCTGCATTTTGATAAAATTCCGATGTTTTTTATCGCACTTATTACATTTTAATAAGCTTAAAATGACTTTTCTGACATTTTTGCGCACCCGGCGCACAAATTTCACCCGTAAATCGCAGAATTACACCGGTTTTGCCAGCGTTTTTTGACGTTTAAACCACTCGAAAAGGCCCCGCCGATGAAAAAAAAGTGGCGAGGTGGTGGGGCCGGTCGGGGGGGAAACCGGCATATCCACGCTGCCTCGCCGTGGCTCGATATAATCCCTCTACGGGCTTATTTTTCACGTGATTAATTAATTTTATAGCCTTTTATTTGAATCTGTCAAGTTTTTTTGGCTATTTTTTTGTTTTTTCGAGATATTTTAATCCTTTTTTGCTTTAACTTCCTATTCTCAAATATGTTATCTTTCGGAGATTACTTTATCGTAACTTATGCTCCACCAGGTAATTAATGATGATATTTTTGCCGGGCTTGTTGTATTACCTCGGCTATCGATACCGGTTTTCCGCCGGCGGATTGGGATTCGTCAGCGGCGGTCATAAAGGCGTAAATCTCGATGGTTTCCTCCATCGGTACGGGGACCTGGCCGGTCTGGAAGAAAGCGATAATTTCTTTGACCAGCGGGACATAGCCGGCGAATGGCCCGCTTCTTTCGACGCCCTTTGTTCCATAAACCATGGCGCCGAAGGGAGCAGCGCCTTTACGTATGCCCCGGTAACAGCCGATTCTGCCATCCTGCCATAGGCCCACCACCATATCCGTATCAGCATCGTGAATGCGAGTAACCTGTTTACAGCCCGGTCCCATGATGGTAAACAGGATTTCTACGCCATGAATTCCGTACCAGTAAAGATCGGGATGGTGGGGTTCGATACTGCATGGTCCAAAGGCGTCGCAGCCGATTACCTCGCTGACCTTCTCATTTTTTCGCATCCCGATGATGCCGGGTGAAAAACGCAAGGCCGAGCTGGACCAGCAGGGAACATTATAAGACTGGGCCAGGTGATAGATTTCCCATACGTCCGCCAGATTACCCGCCAGGGGCTTATCGATAAAAACCGGTTTTTTCGCCTGGAAGACCAGCCTGGCCTGTTCGAGATGCACCCGGCCGTCAACGCTTTCCAGCAAAATCCCGTCGGTCATATCACAAAGTTTCTCGATACTGTCAACGATTTCCACCTGGTATTTATTTTTCAGCTCTTCGGTGAATTTATCCAGTCTATTGAACGAATCGGGGATATCCGCGGAGCCGCCCCGATAGGCGGCGATTACCCGGCAGCCGGTGTGATTATTGGGATCGTTTATATATCCGGTAAAGGCCGGCACATGAGAGGTATCCAGGCCGATTATGCCCAGCCGGATGATTTTTTCCCCCGCGAAAGTGGAATTCGCCAAGAAAATCAAAACCAGCGAGCCTAACAGGATTGAGCTAAATGACTTAAACGGGAAATTGCTGATTTTTAACATGATTAGTCCTCCAGCGGTCTTTGGATTGTCAGGTTGAGGGCGGGCGTCTTGAGTGAGGTTAAGTGCGGATGAGAGGAATCGAACCTCCACGGGGTTGCCCCCACAGGCACCTGAAGCCTGCGCGTCTGCCAGTTCCGCCACATCCGCGGGAAAGAGCATTGTAGTAGCCGCCGGTAAAATGTCAAGCAAACTTCCGACAGCATCCCAACTCCCGTAAATAAATTTTTATCCCCAGGTACCACAACCAGTTACATTTGTTCAATGGTTTCGATGCCCAGCAGGTTCAGGCCGTGGCGGATGGTGCGGGCGGTCAGCTCGCAGAGCAGTAATCGGCTGGTGCGGGTGGGCTGATCCGCCTGGAGCACCGGGCAGTGGGTGTAGAAGCCGCTGAAGGCCTGGGCTAAATCAAAGAGGTAACCGGTCAAGAGATGCGGCCGAAGGTCCTGGGCGACCGCCTCGACGACCTCGCTGTAACGGAGCAACTGCTTCGCCAGGGCCAGCTCCTGCGGGGCGGTAAGCTGGATAACCGGCTCGGCGGCGAGGAGCTGCTTCTCATCGACGCCGCCCTTGCGGAAGATGCTCCGCACCCGGGCGTAGGCGTACTGCATATAGGGTGCGGTATTGCCTTCCATTGCTAACATCCGGTCCCAATCGAAGAGGTAATCGCTGACGAGATTATTGGACAGGTCCGCGTACTTCACCGCGCCGATACCGACGGCGCGGGCGACCTGCTGTTTTTGGTCTTCGGGTAAATCGGGATTTTTCTCATCGACGATTTTCCGTGCCCGGCTGACGGCCTCGGTGAGCAAATCCTTGAGCTTGATATTCTCGCCGGAGCGGGTCTTGAAGGGCTTGCCGTCCGTTCCCAGGACGCTGCCGAAGGGGACATGCTCTAATTGAACCTTCTCATCCGCCCAGCCTGTGGCGCGGGCGGCGGCGAAGATCATGGCGAAATGCAGCTTCTGCCGGGCGTCGGTAACGTAGATTATCCGCTGGGCCTTCAGTTCGCCCACGCGGTAGCGGATCGCCGCCAGGTCGGTGGTAGCGTACAGATAGGCCCCGTCGCTCTTCCGCACGATCAGCGGCAAGGGATTGCCTTCCCTGGTCTTAAAACCCTCCAGAAACACACATTTCGCCCCTTCGGACTCTTTTAAAAGACCAGCTTTTTCAAGATCGGTAACAATACCGGAAAGTTTATCGTTATAAAAGCTTTCCCCGCGAATATCCGAACGCTTCAACGCCACACCGAGGAGTTTGTAAACTTCCTCACAGTGGTGCAATGATTCATTAACCAAAAATTTCCAGTTATCCAATACATCAGGATCGCCACCTTGTAATAAAACCACGTATTCTCTGGCAGATTCTTGAAAATCGCGACTTTTATCAAAAAGAGTTTTGGCTCGGCGGTAGAACTCTTCCATGTCAGCAAGAAATGAACCTTTGTCTGGTAAATTCATAATCTCCGGCATTGTTCCATTTGTCATGACCCAGTTGTAATATGCCGTAAGCATACCGAACTGTGTTCCCCAGTCGCCGATGTGGTTCTGGCGGATGACCTTTTTGGCGGGTGAGTCGTCGGGGGTGTTCTCGTCGCCGTACCAGAACTCCAGGACCCGGGCGATGACGTCGCCGATTATGGTGGAGCGGAGGTGGCCGACGTGCATCTCTTTGGCGATGTTCGGGCCGGAGAAGTCAACGACGGTCCGCGGGGCAGCAGGTACAGGGTCCACGCCCAGGCGACCTGGGTCCTTAACAGCCTCGGCTAAACGGGCGGCAAGCCAAGTCGGCAGGAGGCGAAAATTGATGAAACCCGGGCCGGCAATCTCCGGCGGCTGACATATATCACTAACCTCAAGCTGCTGAACAATTTGCTGGGCTAATTGGCGGGGATTGGTCTTAAGACTCTGGGCCAGGGCCATGACGCCGTTGGCCTGGTAGTCGCCGAAGCGGGCGTCCTGGGCGGGTTTGACCAGGGCAGGGGCAGCACGATCGGCGACGGCGGTGAGGGCGGCGGCCAGGCGGGATTCCAAGATGTCAACTATCGGCTTCATTCAAATATTTCCCACCCGCTGCGATGCAATACATCGCATCGCGGCGAGAAAAACAAACGAATATTATACATAACTGTCTGCGGCGATGCCAGTTTATACCTGCGAAGAAAATTATAATATTGTCCACAGAGAAATTATTTAACCGCGAATGCACGCTAATGAACGCTAATTCAGAAATAATACAGAGTTTATTATCCACAGATTTCACCGATTAACGCAGATTAAAGAATTGAGGCATATTGTTTCGCTGACGAAACTTGCCGATAACAAAGGAACATTTGACGCCGGGCTAAGAAAAAAAGCTTATCACCACAAAGAAAATATAGAGGTGAGTGATTATACCTGAAACCGACGTCCGCCCCGGCGGAGAGCGAAAACTTATTTATCCCGCAAAGGAAAAGATAAGAAAGTGGGAAGGTGAGAAGGTAAGAAAGTGGGAAGGTGGGAAGGTGAGAAGGTGAGAAGGTAAGAAAGTGGGAAGGTGGGAAGGTGGGAAGGTGGGAAGGTGAGAAGGTGGGAAGGTGGGAAGGTGGGAAAGTGAGAAAGTCAGGGGTTGACGACACGGCGGGCGGTCGCAGCAGGTGGACGCTAATACATAAGAATAAAAAATTCAGACAGGATAACAGGATTTATATAAGAGATTAAAGCATAAGTGGTTAGGGGATAAAGTGAATATTACATATAAAAATACTAAAATAAGCTTGCTTATGGGGGGCGGAGCAGATATTCTGGATATTAACGAACGCGTGAGAGAGAGCAGGTATCTTTCCCACGCGTTTTTTTCTGCGCTATTCTTATAAGCTTTTTATAAACAGCAAAAAAAATAGCCCGGTGAGAGAGGGATGGTTCTTCTCTGCGCCGGGTTTTTTTATGCTGTGACACAGAAAGGTTGGTGGAAGATGAAAAGGCGAAGCATTTTAGTAACAGCAGCAACGATTTTTTTAATGATGGGCGTAACGGTATCGCAGACACAGGCGACATACAAAATCACCGACCTGGGCGATCTTCCCGGAGGAAGTGACCATAGCTACGCCCTTGGCATCAACAACAAAGGTCAGGTGGTAGGACAAAGCCAAGCTGCCACGGGTGAGCGGGCTTTTCTCTGGGAAGCCGGTAGCGGAATGACTGACCTAGGCGATCTTCCCGGAGGAAATAACGAAAGCGTGGCCTTTGGAATCAACGACAGCGGTCAGGTGGTCGGACGCAGCGGTTCTGCCACGGGCGTTCGGGCATTTCTCTGGCAAGCCGGTAGCGGAATGACTGACCTGGGCGATCTTCCCGGAGGAGATGACGAAAGCACCGCCTTTGGAATCAACAACAGCGGCCAAGTAGTCGGATGGGGCAATGCTGCCACGGGTGTTCGGGCATTTATCTGGCAAGACGGTAGCGGAATGACTGACTTGGGCTATATTCCATCCGGAGGAACCGACTATAGCGTTGCCAGAGGCATCAACGACAACGGTCAGGTGGTTGGAACCACCAATACTGCCACGGGCTTTCGGGCATTTCTTTGGGAAGACGGCAGCGGAATGACTGACCTGGGTGATCTTCCCGGAGGAAATGACTATAGCAACGCCAATGCTATCAACAACAGCGGTCAGGTGGTTGGAGAAAGCTGGCTTGGAACGGGCCCACATGCATTTTTATGGGAAGCCGGTAGCGGAATGACTGACTTGGGCTATATTCCCGGAGGAAGTGACTATGACTATAGCTACGCTCAGAGCATCAACGACAGCGGTCAGGTGGTAGGATACAGCGGTGATCATGCATTCATCTGGGAATCTGGTGTCGGAATGACTGACCTAAATGACATACTTGGTCCCGATGCCCCAGAGTGGTCACTAAAAACTGCTTACGGTATTAACGATGACGGCTGGATTGTCGGTTATGGAACCAATCCGGATGGTTATACTCATGCGTACTTATTAACTCCTGAACCAGCTACGATTTTATTACTTGGCTTAGGCGGAGCGGCCCTTCGGCTACGCTCAGGACAGGCATTGCTGAAAAAACGCAGAAGATAAGAAGATAGGAAAGTGGGAAAGTGGGAAGGTGGGAAAGTAAGAAAGTGAGAAGGCGGCGCTGCGCGAACAGGAGAGCCTGTCTTCGCCAAGGGCTTCCGTCTTCGCTCCCGCCTACACTGAAGTTCCGGCGAAGCTGGAAGAAAGCTACGACGAGACAAGTCGACGAGGCAAGCAGTTGAGCAGACAAATTACGCGTGGACCTGAAGGTCCACCCTACGCCTAACCAAAATTTATGGTGAAAACCAAGACCATAAAATTCCGCGTGTGCAACAAGTTGCACACCCTACCGCTATTGTATTTAACTCTTTCGGCGTTTTAAATGTAGCGGCGTTTAGTTGCGGTCTTTCAGTTTTTGGGGCGGGGGGATTTTTGCCAGTTGACGCGGGGTGCGTCGCCCCAGAGGAGTTCCAGGTCGTAATAGCGGCGGTATTCCTCGTCGAAAAGGTGGACGATGATATCGACAAAATCGACGGCGACCCAGCGGCCCCGCTGAACGCCGCTCTTGCCGAAAACGGGATAGTCACTTTCCCGGGCTAAATGGGTGATCTCCGCGGCGACGGAACGAATCTGCTGCTGACTGGTGCCGGTGCCGATAACAAAATAGCGGGCGACGGGGGAAAGATGGACCAAGTCCATGACCACCACGTCACGACAGTGGCGATCGTGGGCTAACCGGGCGATTTGGCAGGCTAACGAACGGCTGGCCCGCAACTGGCTCCGGGGGATATCCAGAAGAGAGGAGAGCGATTTCTTTTTAGTGATTTTTTTGGCCACGAAGGAAACGTTCAAAGTTCAATGTTGTTGACTTTCGCACTTTTGAATTAACTATGCCGCATAGGATAATGCGGCAATAACGGTTTTAGGAATATTTTCA